>SAMEA104315422__coassemble_144_pt1 | contig 46088 bp, 46 predicted proteins | sample SAMEA104315422__metabat2_low_PE_015 | metagenome-assembled genome bin SAMEA104315422 (sample SAMEA104315422) | gut metagenome | biome: Monkey gut; feature: monkey-associated habitat; material: faeces | place: China | collected 2013
TTGCTTTTTTTATAGGGCTATTGTCATTTTATTTTTGCTCGTGCAACAGCCCCTTAATACTTACTTACGTGTCTTAAATTCCTTAGGAACAGGGTTTCTTCCATCCCAAATAATCTGTCTGAAATGCATAGGATCTGTATTTCCTTCAGTATTAATCATAAAGATGAGAGAATCTTCATTTATTTTTAAAGCATCCTTTAGACTCTGATCTTCATTTTCAGTAAGAAGAGAATAGAGTGCGCCAAGTGGAACAGCTCCACTTTCACCACTAATTACAAATGGATCTCCCTTTAGAGGACAAGAGAGGATTCTCATTCCACGAGCTGCAATATAATCTGGAACCTTAATGAAGATATCTGCATTGTTGTTAAGTATATCAAAAGCAATAGGCGATGGGTCACCACATGCAAGTCCTGCCATTATTGTATCTAAGTCACCCTTAACTGAATGACACTTATTGTCTCCTGCTTTTATTGATTCAAAGACACATGCAGCTTTGTCTGGCTCAACAACAATAAATAGAGGAGGATTTTCTGGGAATAATGCAGTGTAGAAACCAACAACAGATGCAGCGAGTGCACCAACGCCAGCCTGTACAATAACGTGAGTTGGCTTCTGTATGCCCATTCCTGCAAATTGTTCTTGAGATTCAAGAAGCATAGAAGTGTAGCCCTGCATAATCCAAGTTGGAATTTCACTGTAACCAGGCCAAGATGTGTCAGAAATTACATACCATCCATTCTTCTTAGCATCTTCCGCTGCCTGTCTGACAGCGTCGTCATAGTTTCCATCAACAACTGTAACTTCAGCACCATATTTCTTTATAGCATCAATACGAGCCTGTGTTGTCTCTTTATGTACGTAGATTTTACACTTGTGGCCAAGCATTTTACTTGCCCAAGCTAAACCTCTACCATGGTTTCCATCGGTAGCAGAGCAGAATGTAATATCTCCAACCTTATCATGGCATTCTTTGCTTACAAGGTAGGAGAAAGATAGTTCTTCATTCTCTTTATTTAAAAGCTTTTTTATGAAGCGATAGATAGCAAAGGAACCACCCATAACCTTGAATGAGTTTAGTTCAAGTCTCATAGCTTCATTCTTTACGTATATGCCACCAACACCTAACATTTGTGCAAGATTAGGCATAGCAAGAAGTGGTGTCATTCTGTAGCCTGGAATTTGGCGATGGAATTTTCTTGCTTCACGAGCAATAGAGACAGGAAACATCTCTTTTGCTTTTCTTTGGTCTTTCTTTGTTAAATCACCATTGTTGTGGATAATGTACTCATAATCATTAATCATATATAAACCTCAAACACGAATATAATAGTAATTTAAAATAAAAATGCAATATGCAATAATTATTTTTTAAAAAATTGTAGTAAAAATAAATATTTTTAAAAATAATTTATGTATAACGAAGATTTTTTAAAAATAACGCCAATTTTGATATCAAGTTTTATCTTTTCTTATTAAAAAACCTTCTCATTGGTTATAGGCCAACAAGAAGGTTTTCGTATCATATAAGCTTTATCCTTAATTAAAAGACTTAATTATCGATGAAATCTCATTCATCTTTTCTTTTAATTCGTTTTCAGTCTTTGCTTCAGCGACTATTCTCAAGAAAGGCTCTGTATTTGATTTACGAACGTTGAACCACCAAGTTGGATATTCAATTCTGTAACCATCAAAGTCCATAACTCTAACAGCGTCTTTAGCATACTTTTCATAGAGAGCTTTAATTGCGCCATCTTTATTATCTAAGCGGAAGTTTGTTTCTCTGCTGTTGGCATAGACAATAACATCTTTGAGGAATGAAGAAAGAGTCTTTCCCTCTTTCTTTAGTTCCTTGACAACGTTAAGAACTAATAGAGAAGCAAGAACACCACTGTCGCAGTTACCAAATTCTCTGAAGTAATAGTGACCAGCAAGTTCTCCACCAAATACACCGTTAATTTCTCTAATCTTTAGTTTAGCAAATGCGTGGCCAACCTTCCAAATAGTAACATTCCAACCTGTTTTCTCAAGGTAATCAGTTGTGCTCTTGCTAGTTCTAATGTCACAAAGAGCATTTCCAACCATACCTTTCTTTGCATAGTAATAACCAAGTACGGCTGTGATATAGTCTGGCTGAATCCATTCGCCCTTATCATCTACAAAGATAACTCTGTCGGCATCGCCATCATAAATAACACCACAGTCACTATTATTTTTAATAACTTCTTTTTCTAGAGCTCTGCAGTTTACTTCTTCAAGAGGATTAGGCTCATGATTAGGGAATGTGCCATCTAGAGTATCGTAGATGTAGTGAATGTTCTTATTATTCTTTAAAACATCTTTTATAACGAGAGAAGACATACCATTAGAACAATCTATAGTAAGTTTTAAATCTTCTAATCCCTTTGCATATGGTTCAAAGAACTTAATGTAAGCATCTCTAACAGATGAATAATCCTTAATAGTTCCTTTCTTTTCGCTTACAACAACAGCTTTTTCATTAACAAGCTTTTCTAGATCTTTTAGACCAGTCTCTCCACCAACAGGAAGTGCACCTGTGCGGCTAATTTTAAGACCATTATATTGAGCAGGGTTATGGCTTGCTGTAATCTGAACAGATGCATCAGCATGAAGGTAGTTTGTTGCAAAGTAGACCATTGGGGTAGTTGAAAGACCTAAATCCCAAACATCAGCTCCACTATCTGTTATACCTTTTACTAAACAGTCATGGATAATAGGAGAAGAAACTCTAACATCTCTTCCTACAACTACATGATCTGTCTTTAAAAGCTGAGGTAAGAAGAAGCCTACCTTATAAACAGTATCTTCATTGAAATCTGTTCCCCATACACCACGAATATCATAAGCTTTGAATACGCTCATTTTTTCAATTCTCCTTATTTTTATCTATTATATTCTTAAAATCTTTAAATGAAGGAAGTTCAAAAAAGAATGTTCTTCCATCTACGACTAGTTTAGTGACATTTTTTGTAAATAACTTGTTAAATAAAGTTGATTCTTTACTTAAATCTTTAATCTTCCTAAGAGAATTCTCTACGCTTGGACGTGAAACATAACTTACACTTTCAACCTTATCAAGAGAAAGCATTATCTCAAGCTTTGTATAATTATCCTTCCTTTCTTTTTCTCTTTTCGTTTCTATTGTATAGCCAAGAACCTTAGAAGGTCGGAAGAAATCTTCAATTACCATTGTCTTTCCATCTGTGTAGATGAAAACTCCATATTCTCTTCTCTCCCTTCCAAGTTCTGCAAACCATGTTGCATAAGAGCGATAAATGAGTGGAGCCCCTAGTTTTTTTTCTCTTTCTTCAATGAAAGCTTTTACTTCATCGTCGTACATAATCTAATATTAACCTAGAAGAGGAAAATCAACAAAGGGTACTGCTATCTTTTTTTTTCACTATTAGCTAATATTTTCGTTGTGGAAGAATTTGTAAAAAAAGATTTTGAAAAAATCCTAAAAAGTGCAGGATTAGAAAGCCGAAGATGGATGAAGGCGACAGATAGTAATACATCTCGTGTTTATGACAGGAATTTGGAAGAAGTACCTGTCACAATTGACCTTTATGGAGATTGGACTAGAGTTATAGATTATAGCCTAGATGGGTTAGATGATGAGATTAAAAATGAAATTTTAGATATCATCTCACGTTATTTATATGTTGAAAAAAGCAAGATTGTCTTCGTGTATAGAAAGAAGAGAGAAGGCAAGGAACAACATGAAAAAACAGAAGAAGAGTGTCCTGTTCAAGTTAAGGAAAATGGCTTGAATTTTATTTGCGAATTAAAGAAATATGCAGATACAGGTCTATTTTTAGATATGGAAGAGACTAGAAAACTTGTTTCTTCTCTTTCCCTTAACCAACGTGTCTTAAATCTTTTTTCATACACATCTTCTTTCTCTGTCTATGCCGCCCAAGGTGGAGCAGAGAGCGTTGTAAGCGTGGACTTATCTAATGTTTATGCTGCTTGGTCGAGAAAAAATCTTAATCTTAATGGTTTCTTAGATGAAAGTAAGTATGAAGTTGTTGCTTCTGATGCTCTTAGTTATTTAAATGAAAGCATTGAGAAAAAGAGGGTCTTTGATCTTGTAATAATGGATCCTCCTTGTTTTTCAAATTCACATAAAGCAGATGATTTTAATATTCAAAAGGACTATATTAAGTACTTCGAATTAATATATAAATTGCTATCAGATGGAGGTGTTCTTTTCTTCAGTGAAAATTTGCAAGGTTTTCGCTTTGAAAAGGATAAGGTTAAGAGACTTTTTGATAGCGAGGAGATAACAACTTCAGTTTTTGCTCCTAACTTCTCTCATAAAAGAAAGAGTTGTCGAGTTTGGATGTTAAAAAAAGTTAGTGAAAAAAAGAGAGAAAGGATAGAAAGAAAGATGAGTGATGATTTAGAAAGATTAAGTTTTGATAGCTCAGAAAAAGTAGAGAGCAAAAAAAGAAGAGAAAAAAAGAGTGGTGCTAGACCTTTCTCATTTAGTGATGAAAGAAAAGAAAGTTCAAATAGTGATGATAGAAGAAGAAATAAGCGTAGCCTAGATTGTGATGGAGATAGATACTCAAGAGACGATAGAAACACGCGATATGGACAGAGAGACTCTCGCTATAGAGATAGAGAACAGTCTAGAGACCACCGTGACGATAGATATCGTGGTTCTAGAAGCGAATACTCTCGTGACAGAAGAGATTCTCGTTACGATGATTATGACAGGTCTTATTCTTCCTCTCGCTATTCTAGACGCGATGAAAGAGATTATAGAGATAGTGACAGAAGAGAATCTCCTCGCTATAGAGACAATAGAGATAACAACAAATCTTCTTTCCGTTCAGATTATTCTTCTCGTCGCTCTGATGATGACTCAAGATACCCAAGAAGAAGAGATAGCTATAAGAGAGACACCTATCCAGATAAAAACTCTAGAAGATTCCACTCTGATGATGAGAGAAGAGACGACAATTCATTCAGAAAAGATAGGGATGACGAAAGAAGAAAAAAGAGAACATCTCCTAAACCATTTGGTTATGATTCTTTTAAAGAGAATAAGAACAGAGCTGGTGCAACTACTCGTTGGTTAGAAGAGCAAGAGTTTATTAAAGACGACAACAATTAATTGGAGGCCCTACCTATGTAGGGACTTTTTATGAAAGATAAATTCATTTATGGGAAAACAGCTCTTGTTACTGGAGCTACAAGTGGTATTGGAAAGAGCATAGCACTATCTTTGGCTAGTATTGGTTACACTGTCTATGGCGTAAGTAGAAGCGCTAGCGAGGAAGAAAAAAAAGTCGGAAGTGGCAAATTAATACTAAGGAAGATGGATGTTACAGATGCAACTTCAATTGAAAAGGTTTTGGCTGAGATAGGGTCTTTTGCACTTCTTGTTCATGCTGCCGGTTTTGGTATTGGCGGCAGTGCTGAAGATAGCTCTCTTACTCTTGTTAGAGCTCAAGCTGAAACAAACTACTTTGGGCCATTGCTTCTTACTCAACTAGCTGCTCCAATTATGCGAAAAAACAAGAGGTCCTTGATAATTGCGATATCATCTATTGCGGCTCGTGTGCCACTTCCTTACCAAAGTCATTATTCTTCAACAAAGTATGCCCTAGAAGCTTATTTTGAGGCTTTAAGAATTGAAGCTAAACCATTTGGCTTGATGACAGCAATTGTTGAGCCAGGGGATTTAAAAACAGGTTTTACAGCAAAAAGAAAATGTGCTATTGACGAATCTTCTCCATACTATCCGTACTATTTGAAGGCAATTAAAACCATTGAAAGAGATGAAAATACTGGAGGAAGCCCTGCTATTATTAGCGATGCTGTCTTGAAGATAGTAAGAAAAAAGAATCCTAAAGTGCGAACAATTTGTGGCTTTAAGTATAAAGCGCTGATGATTCTCTTGCGCTTTATGCCAGACAAAATGGTGTTGTATGTTTTAGGTAAGCTCTATAAAGCCTCTTAATCTTTAATCTCTTCAATCCAAGTAAATGGAAGCCAAACTGAAATTATACGATTAAAGAGAGTTGTCTCAATCCTACAATTTCTGTTTTTCTTAGAGTATTCCTTTATCTTTCCTTCGAGGTTCATTAGTGGCCCATCTACAATCTTTACTTTGCCGTTAACTCGGATTGCCTTACTCATACCAATGATTCCACCCGATGAAAGTACCCATTTTGCATATTGCTTGTCGCTACCTTTTAGAATAAGGGACGTTGAATCAACATTCTTTACAAATGAAAAGTATAGAGATTTTGGCTTATCTATGTTTTCAATTGCATAATCAAGTGGTGTATATAAGAATACGTAGTGAGGAAGAATTAGCTTCTGAGTAACGCTTTTGACACCATTCTCACTTTTGTGAGTTAACTTTAAAAAAGGAAGTGCAATGATGTTTTGATTAAGATTATTGAGAATCATCGCTATATCTACCTCACTCTTTCCACTAGTGTGAATGCAATAAGCATTATAGCCATCATCTTCTAGCGTAATTCTTAAATCTTCCTTATCTACTGGAAATTCCCAACTCATTAGTTTTCCTTCCTTACAAAGATTAATCTTTTCTTTTCTGTAGCATAGAAAGAAAGAAGCATAAAGATAAAAATAAAGAAAGGAAAGATGTTCATACTAAGCATACCATATACTAAACCAAATAGAGATGGAATAGCTGTAGAACCAACATAGGCAGATGCCATTTGAAGTCCTATTAAGACAGAAGAAACATCTTTACCGTATATAAATGGTGTCTGATAGATCATCATTGGATAGATTGGTGCACATCCTATTCCAACTAAAAAGAGTGCTATCCAAATAATAGATGGGTCTAGTACTAAGAACAAAATAAGTGAGAGAGCAATAAAGAAGAAACCTAGTCTAATCATCTTTGTGTGACCAAGTTTATTTGAAATGAATCCAGTTAGCATCCTTCCTATAGTCATTCCCCAAAAAAAGAAAGAAGAATATGATGCACTTAAGGCACTATCAAGACCTCTAAATACCATGTAGGTAGATGACCATACCATTATGCAGTTTTCTCCTGCACAGTAGGCAAAAAATCCTATAAGAGCATAGATTGCTCCCTTTCTTTTAACTGCATCACGATAGCTAATCTGATTGTTTTGGATATCTTCTTCCTTCTCGTTCTTCTTCCATAGAGGAAATGCAAAGATAGATAATACAAAAATAGATAACTGTATTAGTGAAAGTGTTTGATAGCCGTTACGCCATGTATAACCTAAAGGAATAATAATACCTAGTAGTATTGGTCCAATTGTTGTACCAAGCCCCCAAAAACTATGTAAGAAAGAAATTGCAGCTGACGAATAGTGTAGTGTTACGTAATTATTTAAAGCACTATCTATGCAACCTCCTCCTAGACCTAAAACAAGAATAATTGGGAATAAAAGATAATAGTTAGGACAAATGGAAAAAAGCATTAACCCAACAGATGTAAGGAGTATGGATACGGAAACTATTATTTTTGTTGGAACTTTTTTTGAAATCTTCGCATAGCTAAGAGATGATATTATCGTACCAAAGCACCCGACCATGCTTATTAGTCCCGCTTGCGTCTCTTTTGCACCCAGGCTTGAATACATCATTGGCCAAGCCGCACCTAACATGCTGTCTGGTAGTCCAAGTGAAATAAAAGCAATGTATATAAATATTAATAGAAGAGTTGATGTCATAGAACAAAATTGTACTTATGTGGTGAAAAAAAAGAAAGCTTTTACAATTTTTTCTTCATTTTTATGTTATAGTTTTACATGTGAGGGATTAATGAAAAGATTTTCAATATACATTTTGATTATTACTTTAGTTATGTTTTCTTTTTCATGCAAAAAGAAAGGAGTTGAAGAGAATGCAACTCCAGTTGTAGATGAGATTCAAAGAGATAATGCTACAAGTATTGAAAAGCATTTAGAGACAGTAGTTTCTTCCTCTGATGTAAGCGAAAAAACTAGTCTTACTCTAACTGAACTTATTGCTGAAAATGAAACAAATAAGGATGAAGCTGATTTCATTCTAAATGAAATATATAGAGGCGGGGCAATCCTTATAAGAGCTGAGTTTGAGAGAGAAAAAGGTACATTGTCATTCAACATTGAAAACGATGAGATAAAAGAAATAATTAAACGAGTTGAGAATGAATTTCCAAAGTTAAAAGAAACTGTTTCTTATACTCTTGTAGATAAGCAAATTGATTTAACATACCCTCCAACAGATGAGATAACTATTGACACAATGTGGGTTTCTTTCAAAGCATTACTCAACGATTACAATAAAGAAAAGAGTAATGAAATAATAGAAAATGAACCTGGGCAACTAATTATTGAAAAGGAAGATGAAACAGTTATTGGTGTAATAGATGCAATTATTTATGGCGATAAATTAACTATCTCTATTCCTAAAACAATCTCTTCAAGCGATCTCGATTCTTTCATTACTAATCTTGTAGAAAAATATCCGAGTCTTGTTACATATGGAGAATACACAGAAAAAGATGGAGTAGTAACACTTACATACGCTCCTTCTTTTACTCTTAAGGATGCTTCTTCCCTTTGGCCTCTTTTAATTGATGAGATTAATTCTTTCTTCACCGAAGAAAAAGAAGTAATTGTTGAGGAAAATAGCGAAAGAAAAGAAGAGAAAGTATCTAGTAAAACTAGTGAGTTTATTAAGAAATACTCTGTCACGCTTTCAATGAATAATAGCTATGATACAGCTTATTCCTATGTTCCTCTAATTAATCTTGGTTTTGATTATAGCTTCAATTCTAAATTCTCTTTAGGTGCTAAGCTTTCTTATGATTTTAGTGGCTATATTCCTCTATCAATTGGCGGAAAGTATTATCTAATAGATGAGACTCTCTATCTAGCTTTAGATGCAGGCGTGAAGTTTGGTGTTAGAGAAAACAAAGGTAGACTTGGTTTTATTTCATCAATTAACGTTGGTTACGAAATGCCACTTAGCGATAGTATTTCTATAATTGGGGAAGCTAGCGCTATCTACACTTATGATAAAACTAGCCACTTCAGATTTGGACTGACAGTTGGTGGAAAATATTCATTTTGATATGTAAGCCCTGTTGCTTTTATGCAGTAGGGCTTTTTAACATAAGAATAAATCTTTTAGTGTTACAACATCTTGGATGTTTAGGGCGTATCCATTTTGCGTTAATCCATATGTTGTTATTAATGTTGGAAAGATAGCATATTTTGTATTTGTTACTGTCCTTAAATCACTAATTTTCTTTCTTATATCAGCGTCAGTCTTTTCCTTTATTGTGTATTCACACAAAGAATATTTCATCTCACAAAGGTTTATCACTTGGTCTTTTCTGACAATTAGTAAGTCTATTTGAGAGCCATAAATGCCTTTGTTTTCATCTTTTTTGCAACACCAGGAGTTTATTTCTGTATATACTCCACTAATTCCCAATTTTGATTTTATTTGTCTTATGTGTTCTAGACATACTCTTTCAAAAGCCAAGCCAATTATTTATTAGAGGTGTATTCACTTGATTCGTCCAAAAATGTTCGTCGGTAGGTGCATTTTTAAGAAACTTGAAATAAAACAAAGTAAAATTATCAATCAATTGGAAGATTGCATTCTTTGTCTTCATTCCAAAGGCATAATACTTTCTAATAAAGCCACAACTCTCTAATTCTTCAAGTTTAGTAGATAAATCACCCGAGTTAGGAATATTAGAAGAAGAAATAATTTCTTCTCGAGTTATCCCAACCTTTTTTGTTCCTAATGTTTCGATAATTTTAATATAAGCATCTGGGTTTTTAAAAATAGAGGCATAAAGATATTTAAACTCATATTTTAAGGGTGCATCATCTTTAAATATTATGGCATCAATGTTTTGAGATACACTCAGACCTTTTTTTAAAAAAGTCCAATAATATGGTACACCTCCAAACACAATGTAGTATTGTAAAATCTGATCTTGTGTAAGATTTAGGTTTTTACTTTTAACATATTCTTCTGCCTCTTTTAATGTAAAAGGTCCTAAATTAATTTGTTCAGTTAACCTGTTATAGAGTCCACCTTTGTTATGGATTACCTTCGATAAAAGCCAAGATGTTGCCGAAGCACAAACTATAAGAATGACATCTTTTCTTGCTGAAGCAAATCCATTCCAAAAGTTTTCAAGTGCCATCATCAAGTCACTTTTTGGGGTATCCATCCAAGATAGTTCATCTATAAATATTATTTTTTTCTTGTCTTTTGACTTTCTAATAACATCTTTTAAACCTTCAAATGCCTCAAGATAACAAGAAGGTTTTTTATTAAATGAATAACCGTAATTTTTTAGAGAAGAGCAAAACGCAAAAAGCTGTTCTTTTAGTTTTCCGTCAGATAGTGCGGTATGTTGAAAGGTAAATTTATTACCAAACACTTCTCTTATTAGAAATGTTTTTCCTATACGCAATCTTCCATAGACAGCAACAAAATGGGAGTATTCATCATTTTCTAAGTTTGACAATAATTCAATTTCTTTTTCTCTACATACAATCATTTTTACACCACTATAATCTACTTAAAGTCCTTAAAAAAATGAGATTAAGTAGATTATATCATCCAGATAGAGCCTTCGATAAAAAATGCCTGCCTTCTATAAAGAAAACAGGCAATAAAGAAAAATATAGCTTTTATAATCCCATTTTTGCTTTCATTTTAGACCAGCTATCTTTGAGCGTAACTGTTCTATTAAATACCATATGGTCACTCTTGCTATCTTTAGAATCGACGCAGTAGTAGCCATTACGAATAAACTGGAGATAATCACCAACCTTAGCTTTTTCTCCTTCTTTCTCAATATAGGCATTATTAAGAACAATAAGAGAATCTGGATTCAAATCGTCAAGATAGTTACCTGTTGTAGAACCAGGAATTTCTGTCTTGAAAAGCTTATCATACTGTCTTACTTCTGCTTTAAGATTAATAGATGCAGATACCCAATGGCTTGTTCCCTTAACCTTTCTTCCGTCAGGTGTTTCTCCACCACGAGAAAGAGGATCATAAGTGCAATGTATGACAGTAACGTTGCCGTTTTCATCTGTTTCGACACTATTGGCCTTAATGTAATAGGCACCCTTGAGTCTTACTTCATTGCCAAGATAGAGTCTATGGTAACCCTTTACAGGATTAAGCATGAAATCTTCTTTTTCTATGTAGAGGTCACGAGTAAAAGCAACTTTATGTGTGCCACTGTTTTCATCTTCAGGGTTATCGACCATATCGAAATACTCGACTCTACCTTCTTCGTAGTTGTCTATAACAACCTTAATAGGGTCAAGAACAGCCATTAAACGTTTTGCTTTTTTGTTTAAATCCTCTCTTACACAGAATTCCATAAGAGAGAAATCGACCATTCCTTCAACCTTTGCAACTCCAACTCTAGAAACAAAGTCCTTCATAGACTCAGGAGAATAGCCTCTTCTTCTGATGCCACTAACTGTTGGCATTCTTGGGTCATCCCAACCAGAAACAAGATTGTTGTTTACTAGGTACAAAAGGCGTCGCTTGCTCATTAAGCAGTATGTGATGTTAAGGCGCGCAAACTCATACTGATGGGGTGTATGATCTATGCCATCTATGCTTGTTGCCCAATCATATGCAGGACGATGATCTTCAAATTCAAGGGTACATATAGAGTGAGTAATGCCTTCAATAGCATCTGAAATAGGGTGGGTAAAGTCATACATAGGGTAGATACACCACTTATTTCCTGTTCTTGGATGCTCTGCATACTTAATTCTATATAAAGCAGGGTCTCTAAGGTTAATGTTTGGAGATGCCATATCTATTTTTGCTCTAAGAGTATATTTACCTTCAGGAAACTCACCATTCTTCATTCTTAAGAAGAGGTCCATATTTTCTTCAATTGAACGATCTCTATCTGGGGAATTTTTCCCAGGTTCAGTAAGAGTTCCTCTATATTCTTTCATCTCTTCAGGAGTAAGGCTATCGACATAGGCTTTACCCTCTTTGATAAGATTAAGGGCGATAGAATAGAGCTGATCATAATAGTCTGAAGCATAATACTCATGTTTTCCCCAATTAAAGCCAAGCCATCTTATGTCATCTTTGATTGAGTCAATGTATTCCATATCTTCTTTGGCTGGGTTTGTGTCATCTAAACGTAGGTGACATATTCCATGGTATTTCTCTGCGAGTCCAAAGTTAATGCAAATACTTTTGATATGACCAATATGCAGATAGCCATTTGGTTCTGGAGGAAATCGAGTAACAATTGTATTGTTAGGCACTCTTCCTTCTCTTAAGTCATCTTCAATTATCTTTTCGATAAAATTGAGAGGCTTTACGCTTACTTCTTCGTTTTCCATTTTACCTTCCTTCAATCCTTCCAAAGGGATTTAAGAGTTTCTAAAATAGTACCATTTTTTATATTCAAAAGATAGAGAGAAAAAATACATATAAAAAAGAGAATAATCGACATAAATTCAAATATTACTGTTTATGTCCAAAGTCCAACAAAGACTAGAAAAATGTTCGTAAGATTTCTATACTGTCACCATGTCGAAAATAATAAAAGAAGGCTATAGAGTAAAGAATATTAATCCATTTGATTCTTTCATTCCATTTATTATGGTTGACAGAAGTGATAGCCAAAATACAGTAAGCGATTATTTTGAAATTGCTCCAACAGAAGAATTTATCAAAGAGATGAGAGCCGAAGGCTTAGAAGGCTTTGGCGTGCTTCATGTCATTCTTGCTTCTTATGTTAGAATGGTAAGCCAAAGACCTAGAGTCAATAGATATATTCGTGGCCAGAGAATTTGGGCAAGAAATGAAATTACAGTTTCGCTCGCTATTCTTAGAAAAATGAGTATCGATGGCGTTGAGACGACAATTAAAATGCATTTTAAGCCAGACTACGATATTTATCAGATATATGATGAAGTAAGTAGGGCCTTAGAACAAGGCATGAAGGAAACAAGTACAGATGGAGTAGCAAAAGTCTTATCGAAGATTCCACGACTTTTCTTGAAGTTTGCAATTCACATGCTAAAAACATTAGATTATTTCAACCTTCTTCTTCCTTCGCTAAAAGAAGCATCTCCATTCCATGCTAGTATGTTTATCACTAATATGGCGTCACTCAATATCCCTCCAATTAGACATCACTTATATAATTTTGGTAACTGTCCATTATTTATTGCTTTTGGTGCGAAGAGGACTATGTACGATTTTCTTGAGGATGGCGAACCTGTTAAGAAGAGAGTTATCGATATTGTTGTTAACATGGATGAAAGAACCACTAACGGCTACTATTGGGCAAGTGCTCTAAAAATGTTCAAGCACTATATGGCTCATCCACAGCTATTAAAGGAAAAACCAGAACAAGTTGTTGTAGATAAATAGCTCAAAATACATTGATTTTAACCCTGCCTTGATTCTCCATTTTTAAACCAAATGAAGCAGAAGATAAAAAGGCAGGGTTATTTATTTTTAGCAAAAACTTTCCATTTGAAGAAAATGTAATAGTGTCATATAACTTGTTTATTTCTAATTTATTAATAGAATTAAACATATTATGTTTGCTTTTTAATCCAAAGAATAATGACTCAATTCTGTCTTCTTTAAAAACGATATAATCATTAGGAGTATGAAAAAAGACAAAAGAAACAGAAACGCTGTCTTCTTTTTCATAAGAAAGAGTAATATTGTCACATTCGCCTATAGTAAAGAAAACGGAACTCTGTTCACCGTTCAAGAAAGAAAGAGAATGAAGTGATACTGATTCAAATTTTACAGGTTTCTTTAGCCATTGCGCTTTTTTAGTATTCATACTTGTATAACTATACCACAAATTAGTTCTTGTCAGGAAGAAGCTATCTTCTTACCATTAAAGCATGTTTGGAACAATTGGTGAAATTAGCTTTGTTTTTATTGGTGACGAGGAGAGTACAGAAAACAATTACTCTGTAGCATTAGGTGGTTACATTCCATACTTAAATGGAAAAAGTGAAAAAGGCATAGAGAAGATGGCCTTCTTAACTAAGGTAGGGCTAGACCATATAGCAGAGAGAATTGAAAGCGAGATGACAAATCTTTTCCCTCTATCAACTTTTGATTTTCTTGTTTCCCAGAATAAAGCAACTTTAGTTTCAATTGATGGTGAGAGCTATATTCGTGATAGTGCAATAGCTACACTAAAAAAAGAAGAGATTGTTTCATTTATCGATAAAAGAGGAGTCGACGTACTAATTATTTCGGCCTCACTTCTTTCTTTTAAGCCTCTCTCTGATGAAATTAAAAAGGCTATAGAAGAGAGAAAAGAAAAACTTAAAGCAATCTTTGTAGATACAACTGATAGTGTTTCTATTCTTCGACTAGAAGAGCTAAAAGATAATGTCGAAGCATTAGAAAAAATAAGTAAGCTATTTGTTGTCGGGGAAGCTCTAAACGTAGATGTCTCAAAAAGGGTATCTATGCAAAGTTTTGACACTCTTATTCTTTCTTAAAGAGAAAAGCAAGAAAAGAATCATAGATAAAACTATCTGTTGGTTCTGAGTCAGCTTTATCAGTAAAGAAATCTATAAGCACAAATCCTCTTTTTAGTAGACCTCCTATAATCTCTTCTAATGTATATGAGTATTCGTAGGTGTCATAGTTTTTTGCTTTTCTTTCCAACTCTTTGGTGCTAAAAGCCTTCTCTGTAGAAAATGGAAGAGTATATTTAACTTTTAGCTTTTTCTTTTGCTTCTTTTCGTCAAAAATATATAACACAGGATTAGCTATTCCCATCATGAAATAACCACCATGCTCTAAAACTCGATCTATTTCGCTATATGCTTTATCTAAAGAAGGAACAAAGTTTAAAGAGATTGGATTAATAATCGCACTAAAAGAGGAGTCTTCAAAAGGAAGAGAAAGAGCACTGCCAACAATACATTTTCCATTTAGTGAATACTCTTTAAGAGCCTTTTTGTCTTGCTCTATTTGCATAGGGGAAATATCTAAAGAGGTAACTATCGCGCCATATGCAGCAAGTAGTGGCGTTTGTTGTCCGCCTCCACCGCAAAGAACAAGAGTCTTCATGTTTTTAGTTTTTTCAAGCCAAGAGGAAGGAATGGCTTTAGTTGTTGTAACTCTTACATTAGCGTTTCCTTCTTTTGCTCTAACTATTTCTTCCTTCTTTACAATTTGTGTCCAATAGTTATTGTTTTTACATTCATTATCCCAGGCTTTTTTATTAATCTCTTCACTTTCCATACTAGAAGTATAGCACAAGAAAGAGAAAGTGTTTCTTATTGAAACCATAAAATGTAACTAGCTATAATATAAAGAAATAATTCTACAATTATATTTAAGTTAATTGTGCTAACTAAGTAAAAACAATAATAAAGAACAAATCTTTGTTCACAAAAATCGTGCTCTTTATTATCCTTAAGCTATGAAGCGTTTCTCATTTACCGAAATCTTGACAATTATTCTCGTTTCAATTGTTGGAGTTGCAATAATAATAGGTCTTTTCTTATGGACTCAATATCTGAGTAGCGTCAAAAATGAAGAGAGCCTACGTAAAGCAATGGAGAAGGTTGTAAACGAAAAAGGAGAGAAGGCTCTTTTTGAAATGGCCGGGATTCCTGTAGACCAAGTTTACTATGGCGATGAGTTATTGCCACTTTATTCAAACAGTGAAGGAAGTTGGAATTATACTTCTGAAGAGGCAAGAAGAATTGCTGTTTTTGAAAAATGCAAAGATAGTGTAGTTGAAATATTAGCATATTCATCTTTGTCAGATAATGGACAGGGCAGTGGTGTTGTTCTTACAAGTGATGGATATATAGTAACGAACAAGCATGTTGTAGGTTCGGCAACTTCATTTACTGTTGTCTTCTCTGATGATACTACTGAAGAAGCAACTGTAATAGGAACAGACAATCTTACAGATATTGCAGTCTTAAAGGTAAATAGAACAAATCTTAAGCCGATAGATATTGCTCAAAATCCATCTCTTAAAGTTGGTCAAATTGTATATGCAATTGGTAACCCGTATGGTTACTCTTGGTCATTTACAGATGGTTCTATTTCCGGCTTAGAACGTATGGTTAGCACATCCTCCTCCTCATCTGTTATCCCTAATATGATTCAAACAAATGCATTAGTTAACCCAGGAAACTCAGGTGGCCCTTTGCTGTCTTCATCTGGAGAGATGATAGGACTTATTTCTTCAATCTATTCAACATCTGGAAGTGCAGAAGGAATATCTTTTGCTTTACCTGTCGAAACTGTTGTAGATGTAGTTTCTTCTTTAATAAAAGACGGAAAGGTTAGTCGAGGATGGATGGATTTCTTATCTGTTGAGCTAAATGCCCAAATTGTTTCATATTGTAATCTTTCTGTTGATAAAGGAATTCTTGTTAGCCAAGTTGTGCCATCAGGAAAGGCTGACAGAGGTGGCCTAAAGGGTGGAAATGAAAAAGCTCAATATGGTCAAAGCGTTATATATCTTGGTGGAGATATTATTGTAAGGATAAATGATACCCCAATAGAAGGCTATGTTGATTATTTTGCAGCACTCTTTAGCACAAAAAGTGGTGATAAGGTTGATGTAACAGTAATACGTAATGGACAGACAAAGGTCTTGAAGGATGTAGAATTAGTGGAACAGACAGAGGAAAATACACAATGGATTCTAAGATAATTGTACCAGACTATATAACAGGAATTGAACGTCCATTTCGTGTTCATGCGCCTTTTGAACTTTCTGGGGATCAAGGAGAGGCTGTAGAAAAGCTATACCAAGGATATCTTGATGGTGATATGGCTCAAACTCTTAAAGGTGTTACCGGTAGTGGTAAGACATTTACGATGGCAAAACTAATAGAAAAAATACAAAAGCCAATATTAGTTTTGAGCCATAATAAAACATTATCGGCCCAACTATATAGAGAGTTTAAAAACTTTTTTCCGGAAAATGCAGTAACATACTTTGTCTCAACATATGACTTCTATCAGCCGGAAGCATATGTGCCAGGAAAAGATCTATATATTGAAAAAGAGGTAGATATCAACGATGAAATTGATAGACTGCGTCTCCATGCATCCTTCTCTCTTATGGAAAGGCGTGATGTTATTGTGGTTGCTACCGTATCTTGTATTTATGGCTTAGGCAACCCGGTTTCATTACGTGATATGCTTTATTCCTTCAAAGTAGGCGATGAATTTGACAGAAAAATAGTCTTTGATCAACTTCTGAGAATGCTCTATGAACGTAATGATATGGTTCTTGAAAGAGGTACATTCAGAGCTAAAGGCGATACTATTGAAATTTACCCGGCTTATCTTGAAACTGCATTCAGAATCTATCTTGATTGGGATACTATCTCAGAAATAGTATGGTTCGACCCCGTAAGTGGGGAAAAACGTGAGAGTGTAAAGAGTGTAACGCTATATCCTGCAAAACAGTTTGTTCTTCCTCAAAATCAAATTGATAGAGCAATAAAAGCTATAGATGATGAAAAAGAAGAGCGCTACCAATACTTTATTTCAAACGGCAAGTATGTTGAAGCAGAGAGAATAAAGAGTCGTGTTGAATATGACCTAGAAATGCTTAAGGAGATAGGCTATTGCTCTGGTATTGAAAACTATTCTAGGCCACTTACTGGACGAAAAGAGGGAGAACGCCCTCCTGTTTTATTGGATTATTTCCCTGATGACTTTGTTACATTCATTGATGAAAGCCATGTAACTCTTCCACAAATTGGAGCAATGTACGAAGGAGATAGATCTAGAAAAACAAATCTTGTTAATTATGGCTTCAGACTTCCTTCCGCTCTAGACAATAGGCCGATGAAATATGATGAATTTGATAGTAAAGTTGGTCAACGTATTTATGTCTCTGCAACACCAGGAGAGAGGGAAAGAAAGGAATCTGTTCAGATAGTTGAACAACTAATTAGGCCAACAGGACTCTTGGATCCTTCTATTTCTGTTAGACCAACAGAAGGTCAAATGGAAGATCTTTATGGTGAAATAAGAGCAACAATTGCTAAAAAAGAAAGAGTCCTTGTAACAACTCTTACGAAGAAAATGGCCGAGGATTTAACAGACTATTTGACAGGCTTAGATTTACGCGTTCAATACCTACATAGTGAAGTTGACACTATTGAAAGAGTCGAAATCTTAAGAGATTTACGAAAAGGAAAGTACGACGTTCTTGTCGGTATAAACCTACTTCGTGAAGGTTTGGACCTTCCTGAAGTTGCTCTTGTTGCAATTCTTGATGCTGATAAAATTGGATTCTTGCGTTCTAGCACATCTCTAATTCAGACAATAGGAAGAGCTGCAAGAAATGCTGACGGTAGGGTAATAATGTATGCAGATAAGATTTCCCCAGCAATGGACGAAGCTATTAAAGAAACTGAAAAGAGGCGTTCGGTTCAAATGGCATACAATAAGGCCCATGGTATTACTCCTCAAACAATTAAAAAAGAAATTAATGATATTCTTGAGCGAGAGTTGGAAGATAGCGAAGCTATCGCAAAAGAGGATGCAAAGATACTTTCTTCTTCATATAATCTCTTAGTTGAAAAAGATAGAAAGAAATATATTAAGGATCTTGAAAAACAAATGAGAGAGTATGCAGAGAATCTTGAATTCGAAAAAGCAGCAACTCTTAGAGACGAAATTGAGCGAATAAAAGAGAGAAAGGATCTAACTAAATAATAGCCTTATTACGGCTATGAATAGATGAAAACTAAAAGTTAGTAGCTACCTAGTCCTTTATTTCTGTATTGAGTGGGGGGGGTAGACTTTTTGATTATAACAAAACTATTCTTGTTATAATTGATGTAGCCTTCTTCCTTAAGTTCAGATAAAACAACACTCATAGCAGCTCTGTCTACGCCTAAATAATCAGCAAGTTCTTGCCTATTAAATGGAATATCGAAAGAGAGAGAGCCTTTCTCTTCGGCATAAGTGCTAAGGAAAGCCATAATCTTTGCTCTAGTAGATCGCTGACATGAATACGTGACTTTATCAATCAATCTGTGAGATTTTTGAATAATTACTTTTATGAAATTGGCAACTAAGTAATCATAGTGTGGACAGTTTGGAGAACATGGTTTTAAGATTCTATTTGCTTCGAAGATAAATGAAGTAGAGTCTTCTTTTGCGATTACTGAAAATGGATTGTATTCTTGCTGTATTGAGAAAACTTCACCAAAGCAGGCAGATGGCTGAATGTAGTCAAGAATAAGTCTATCTCCCCAAATGTTATCTTGAACGACTAAAGCAGAACCACTTACAAGAATGCCTGCTAACTTTTCATCGTTTGTTGCACTGTTGAGAATGAAATCATTTTTTTTTGTACAAACAAGCTTTCCTTTTATGTGGTCAACAAAATGAAGTATCTGTTCATCGGTGAGTCCATCAAATAAGGAAATTGATTTTAAAAGTGTTATATCATTAACCATGTTTCGTCCCGCAAATATAAAATGTACCATTTTTTCAGTCAAATCAACCATAATTTACAAAAAATAAAAAAAATGACAAAAAAATAAGACATTTTCCATAAAGTGTTAGATTTCAAACATACAATCAATTTTTTTTCTGTTGTAATGAACAGACAAAACTAGTTTTTGATAATGATTACTAATAAAAATATTGTTCTTTAACGTTAGAAGGGGAAAATAATGACAAAGAAAATTATAGTATTTTTAGCACTGTTTGCAAGTGCATTATCTCTTTTTGCATATCAGCTTTCGCCATTAAATGTAACATATGATCCATCTGGCTCTGGATCTGCAAAGGTATACACAATTGTTAATGACTCAGATTCACCAATTGCAATTGAGGTTAGTGCATTAAAAAGAAACATAGATGTAGATGGCAATGAGAAGAATGAGGATGCTTCTCAGTATTTTTCTATTCAGCCAAGAAAGGTTGTTATTAAACCTCAATCAACTCAGCTTATTAGAGTCCAATACCGTGGCCCTAAGACTGTAACAGAAGAGATGTCATTTAGAATTGTCAGCGAACAAATTCCATATTCAACAGGCGCACAAACTGAGACAGAAGGGCAGATGATTAGTTTCTTATTTGTCTACTCAACTAGTGCCTATGTTGCGCCAAGTAGGGTAATTGAGAAAGTTACATCAACTGCATCCATAACTGAAGACGGTAATGTTGAAGTTAGAATAATTAACAGCGGGAATGTGCACCAACTTTTAAATAATTTAGTTGTAACACTTAAGAGTGGTAATACTTCTTACACTTTAACTGAAGAAGAGATGGGTTCGATCAAAGGCCAGAATCTTCTTTGCGGAAGTGAATTAAGAATTGTGCTTCCTCTACCTTCTGTGTTTAACGAGAAAGCAGAACTTAGTTCTACTATAAGCTATGACTATAGTTGGTCAAAGTAATTAGGACTAGAATAGAAAATGAGTAAGAAAAAGATTGGCAAGAGAGGATTTTTCCTCTTAATTGCCATTGCTAGCATCTTAATCAGTGTATCTATTTTTTCTTTTATTTTAGGTGGATACAGCCTGTTAAGCCTCTTTTGCGGCTTAGTCTTTGCTGTTTACTTAACAGCAAGATTGATGGGTTCTTTTGTTGAAAAAAATAGAAACGGCAAGTATAACATTTTTTGCTTAAGCTACCTTTTATTGGTTTTATTTTTACTAATAAAAGCATATTTATCATCTTCTCTCCCTGTAGATGCAGGGCAAGTAGAAGAGTCGACAACTATTAAAGACGTAAAGCAAGCTGTGGCAACAGAAAAAGAAGAATCTTTTTCCTCCTCAATGATAATTGCTGCTGCAGCTGTGGATGAATCCCCCCTTGTTTCTACCACACCATCTTCTTTGTCGACTCTTCCACTTGAGGAAGATCTTTGTAGCTTTGTAGAACCTAAATCTATAGAGACGATTAGCCTTCCTCTAAAAGAGGAAAATGAAGTTAGAGTGCCCTCAGCTCCTACTTTTGTGGCATCTAGTCAAAGTATTTTAGATAAAGATGAGTGTTCTCTACCTCAGTCTCCTACATTTTTGAAGGTGCAGGAAACTCTAGTCCCATCTTCTCCAGCTTTTAAAGAAACGGAAGTAAATCTTCTTGAAGACACTATAGCTATAGCCTCACAGAAAAAAGAAGAGGAGCCTATAGATGATCCTTGGGCAGATTTCTTCTTTAGTGATGATGAGCTGTCACTTGAAGATGGAATCTATTATTTTTCTCTCTATATTAATTCAACATATTATTCAGACATTGAAGTATCTGTAGAGGACAACGCTGTTTACGTATCAAAAGAAGAGCTTAAGAATGCACTTTATTCGCTATTAAGCGAAGATTCAATTTATCGCATTTTTGACACAGAGAGTGAATACCTATCTATTCAATATCTAAATGAGAAAGGGCTTAGTGCTTCATATGATAACTATTTATATGAGTACTACGTTGAGATTTCTTCCGAAGACTTACCTTTAACAAGGCTTTCAATAAGAGGAAAGAATAAGGCATCTGCGGCACGCCCAATTGCTGGAGCAACAGTTGTTAATCCAGTCTCTTTCTATCTTATGTCTTCGTATTCTTTGTCGCTTACTTCATCGATAAAGAATTATTCTTTTAGTTCTTCATCTTTTGCTCTTCGCTTCTATAGTTCCAATACTTTTAGGATTAAAGATGTTTTAGGTTCATTTAATTGGTCACTTTATTATGGGGGAAATAAATGGAGCTTTAATTGGGGACAATACAACTTCTATTATGACATTACTAAAAATGAAAGCCGTATTTATTGGGGTAATGTTAGCCCAGATAACTACTCACCAAGTGGCACAAGTATTGGTGTTCGATATGATAAATCAAGTCAGTATAAACTATCAAACACAAATTCAACTCATGAAGAAGAAATCCTTATAGAAAAGGATAGTGATGTTATTGTCTACAATGAAGAGAAAGAAATCTATAGAAAGAGACTCCAAAAGGGTAGATATATTCTTGAAGATTTCATTCTCTACACTGGAGCGAACAAGATTAGAATTGAGATTAAGCCGTTAGATGGAACTAAAGAAGAAGTTAGAGAGTTTAATATTAACTATGCTTCATCACTTTTAGATAAAGGCGAGCTTTACTATGGTGCAGCTTTTGCTTTTTCTAGAACAGTTGTCTCTTCTGAAAAAGAAAGAAATAGTCTGCAGCTTGACGTGCCGTTTATAAATGGCAAGGCTCTTCGTTACGATATAAGAGATTTTGCTCTTTCTTCATATTTGCAGTATGGGCTAACGAGGGAAATGAGCATCTCTTTATCTTTTGGTCTAAAAAATAGTCCACTAAAAGATACAAACATAGCTTTAAATGTTAAGGCACTTGGCGAACTTACTTTTGCAGATAGCTTTGGAGTAGGGAAGGTAAACTTTACACTTACAAAACCATACAAGAAAGACGCGCAAATCTATCTTCGTATCTCTCAGCAATTCTTGTCATCACATTCAGTCTTAAAGGGGTCAAGTCTTTCTCTTAGTTATACTAGCCCGAATAATTGGAGTGAAAAAGAAAAGCATAATTTTGCTCTTTCCTTTACTTATTCAGGTTCATTTAAAAAGATGGGATATTCAGTTGGTCTCTCATATAGTTTCTATCCATATGATATAAATTCTTCTTCTCTTTATCTCACACCATCTCTTAGTTTTATGCTTGGAAAGGTTAATCTTTCGCTCTCATCATCTTTCCATCTCTATGGAAATGGTAAGACAGCTCTTACAAGTAGAGTTAGTGCATCTTTTAGAGTAGGAGAGGTTTCAAATAATCTATCTTCTTCACTTTCAGATCTATCTGTTTCATCTTCATATTCAAAGGATGGCAATAGCTTATATTTTGGAGCAAAGACGCAAGACTTAAAGGACATGAAGAATACATCTCTTACATTTGATTTGTCCTCATCTTTATTTGATCTCTTTTCTTATTCTGTTGGCGTAAGAAGTGAAGATGTAACACTAAAGAATGTGAATCTGTCGCTAGTACTTAACACAGCAACTGTTTTTGCTGATGGTTTATTTAGTCTATCAGAGACTATTCCTTCTTCATTCTTGCTTATAAAAACAGGAAGAGAAAACACAGTCAGTGTTGCTGCTGCTGGTAATAGTAGTCCAACTATTGTCTCTGGCTATATTGGTAATTCTCTATATAGAGGTCTTAATTCTAATGGAACTTCCTTATCTATATATTTAGAGAATGAAAATACGCTTTCTGATGTTGAAAGCTATGATTACTTCTTTAGTGGTGGAAAAAATCTTGGCTATGCAATCACACTAGAAAGAAAAGAGAGCTACACAGTCTTTGGAAAGGTAGAGATTGATGGTGGTCTTTGGACAAATGGTTCTTCTCCTTTATATAAGGTAAGTAGAGAAAACGGAGAAATAGAACTATTAGAAACAGACGATTATGTTTTTACCGATAGAAGAGGCTACTTTGTTCTCTCTTCTCTTTCTTTGGGAGAATATGCATTTGATGTGAAAATTAAGAACAATTGGGTTCTTTATACCTTCACTATCGATTCTTCTTTCTCAAGCTCTAAGATTACAGAGTTAGTGAATAATTCAAGAGAAGAAAGTAATAACCCTACATATATTTATGTTCAAAAGTTAATTAATGACAGGAAGATTACAGCTGATGAATTCTGGTCATTACTCTATGGAGACGAAGAATAATGAAAAGAATTATTGCTCTTGTAATATCTATGCTTCTTGCAACAGCATTATTTAGTGCAGAAGAATCAACATCATTTGTAATTAAGGCATATAAAGCGAAGAAGAGCGAAGAGCTTTATAGCGAAGTAACTGTTGTTGATGCTCTCTATACATCGCTAAATACAATAAGACCTGAAGATAGAGATAAGACTATTAATCTAAATAATCATGTCAATGATTTATTAGGTGATGTTAGCGCCAAGAGTATTGCTAACTACAACAGCCACATTATCTTTTCATATCGTGCAACAAGTAATATTGCTTCTTCTTTTACTATTTCTATAGAAATTAATCCCCTTATGAAAGGAGACGGAGAAGCATATATTCCATGTTTATACGAAATAAGAAATATTGGATGTAATTTCTTCAAAAGCTCATCTAACGCTTCTCTTGAAGACGGAAAGATTGAAATACAAGACCCAACTGAAACAACCTTGCTTATTACAAATGAAGCTAAGTCTTTCAATATAAATTGGAGTGTGGAAGGTACAGATAAGACTAAAAAGAGTAGCGAAACATGGACTAGTGTTGCAACTATTGCTCTTGCTTTAGATAGGGGCAACACAAATGACGAAAAGACTCACATCTACTCATATCCTAATGCACCTATTGGCGCTTATAAGGCAAATATTAAATTGGAGTTCAAAGTAAATGAATAAGAAGAAAATCTTTCTATTATTAATAGTAATATTTATTTCTATAGATCTTTTTGCTTATAAGAATCCTGTTACTAAGTCGCTTAAATTGCAAGCTGCTTATGGCGATGTTCTTAACATCTCTGTTACTCCACTTTCTACCCAATCTACAGTCTTTTTAGCAGGAATGCCGTTTAGTATTGAAGACATCTTAGTTCAATATGGAAAAACAAAAGAAGGGCGAGAGATAGCTTCTTGGTCAATGGTTTCAAATTCGCCTTTTATTCTCAAGATAAAGGCAACTCCATTAAAAAGTGTAAATCTTTATTCTCAAAAGGATGAATATGCTTATTTAGATTACCTACTAAAGTTTGAATATTCATTTGGTTACTATGAGACTAATGGTGGAATAACAAGTCACTCCGGCTCTTTTAGTTTAGATACAGAAAAAGGCGTCTCTAAATATATAGATGGTGCAACGAAGAATGAAGTAACAAGGCCTAAAACAACTCTTGATGAATATATTTTTGATTTCATGGCATCAGATATTCTTGAAAAAGGATTAAGTGGAACTGTAGATGGAAGTGTCTATTTTATGTTTACAGAAAACACCTCAGCTGTAATTGAAAATGAAATCGATAACCTTCCTGAAGGAGTATATACATCAGAAATAACATTAACGCTGGAGGCAAAAAATTGAAAAAAAAGGTAATTGTAGTAGCTCTATTTCTCTTTATTTCTCTATCTTTGCTCTCTGCAAAGGATGATTTTGTTATTGGACCATATAAAGGTTTCTCTGGCATACCAGTTGGTTCAAATGCTTATAAAGGTGGAAAATGGGTATTTAATCATCAAAAATATGATGATTCAGAGGCAGTCAAGAATCCTACTGTTGGCTTCACGGATGAAGAGATGTTAGCTCTTCTTTCTATAAAGAATATTAGTGGTTCGGATGCTTCATACCCTATAACAATTAGTGCTTATTGCCCAAATGGCTTCTATTTAACAAGTATTTCAAACCCTGCAATAAAGAGGCCATTTGAGATTTGGATTATACCTAATAGTAATCGTGGAGACAGAAATTGGAACTGGAACGAAAAAAAACCTGCAGGAGAAGAGGCATATACAGGAAAATACGTTTCTGCTCTTACTCCAACTGTAGATTTCTACTTAAAAGAGAACAATCCATCTATTTCTACCTATGCTATATGGTTCGATGTTGTTTTAGTTCTTCCTGGAACTGTTGATTATGAAAATAATAGACTTGTAGTCGAGGAGAACGGAACAGAGGTTTACTACCCATTAGTCGAAGCAGATGATTACACATCTCTTGTTTACTTAACAGTATCTTTTAAAGATAAGAGTGAGACTATATATATTCCTTTCTCTGGCTATTACAAGAATGAAGGAAACCAAAGAAAAGCCAATAGTACAGTTGCACTTGATGTTATTACTTATCCTGAGGCTGCTAATATTAATATACCAAGAAGAAGAGGGCAGTGGATTAGTGTTGGCGAAATCCACTACTTATTAGAAGGAAATATTAATAGTTGCATATTTCTTTCGTCTTCTGCTAATGCCTATGATAGCTCAGCTAATACCTTTAGCTTTGTTAATGAAAATGTAGACTATTCAACAGCACTTACGTCATCTAACTCAATAGGCTATGAAGCAAGAATAATTAATCTAGACACAAGGGAGCTTCTAAGCTTTGATGGAACAACATTTTTTGACTTAACACTAGGTAGCTTGTCTTCAACTAGTGATGAGTTAAAGAGTAAATACATTATTCCGACGAAAAAAAGTGTTGGAGGAAGTAGTGGTAGTAATACCTTTCCAGGTACAACTAATACTGTCAATTACTCGTACTATCAAGGCGAAATACAAATTCGATTAGACAATACAGATACAACGATGATTAGCGGTCGCTATGAATCAGAAATCTATATACACGTTATTACAGAGGAGTAGAAAAAAGAATGAAAAAAGCAATTGTATTTATATTTCTTGTTTTACTCGCTTTTTCGCTTTTTGCTTCAGATGATCCTTATCTAGAAAGCCAAAAGCTAGACCTGTTATTAAGTTTAAAAGAAGAAAAATTTGAGCTTGGTTTTGCCCTGAATACTAGCTTAGACTCCTTTTCCTCTAATGAAATAACAATTCAGGGTAAAAAAGGGGATGGAGAGAATCTTATTTATAGCACAGAGCCTTTTTACTTCTACTATAAGGCTCTTACGAATAGCTCAAATGTTTCTGTTTCTTTAATCTCTGATGGCAAACTTAAAAATGAAAGCTCTGGAGATGAATTTGACTATTCAATTCTAGTTGAAAACGCAAATGGCGAAAGATGGGATGGTGAGAGTATAGGGCTAAATAACAGCATTTCAACTCGTAGCAATAATCTTACTTTTTCACGCTTAGTCAAAAGTAATGATTTTGGATCGTACTATGCTGAGGGAATAGCAAAACTCACATTTTCCTTAGATGAAAACAATATATATAGTGGTGCATCAAGTGGCCTCTATAAAACAACCCTAATACTAAAAATGGAATCGAACTCATGAAAAAAAGACTCATATTAATAACTTTAATTACACTTACTTTCTCTTCGCTCTTTTCTGCTACAACAGAGCTTCCTTCGTCATCGGTATTAGAGATGCATTTGCATTTGAACATGGAGAAGTATCAAATTGGATTTAAAGAGAGTGCAGATTCTCTTTCAGATATTGCCTCTAAAGATATTGAACTCTCTATTGTTGGTGATTCTTTTGATTTATCATTCAAAGATGAATTCTATTTCTATTATAAGGTCTTAACTTCTTCAGAATTAATTGGAGAAATTAGCGCTGAGCCTTTCTACCTTAATGGCGATATTACTCCAACAGCAGATAATAAGCGAATTGATTATAAGATAACACTTACTACTTTAAATAATTCGTGGAATGGCAGTGACCCTTCCCATTCTTCTTTCGACACAAAAGATACAAGCACAGCTCTTTCATCTTTTGTTCTAAATCCTAATAAAGCGAATGGCGAGAGAAGTATTTACTCTGAAGGAATATGTAAAGTTACAGTTGAACCATTAGATTCAGCTCTTTTAAAGAGTAAGAGTAGTGGAGACTATAAAACAAATTTAACGCTAACAGTAAAGGGAAAATAAATGAGAAAAAAAAGATATGTTTTACTTCTTTTAAATCTATTTATTCTTTTTTCTGTTAGTGCAATCAATGGGCAAAAAGAGACTCACTTAACACTAAGAGCTGAGAACGAATATGTTGAGATTGGTTTCTCTTCAACTATAGACGGAAAGAGCTTGAATCAAGAGACGCTGCAACTAGAAGAGAAGAGTAGAACGATAGAAAACAATGGATATAGTTTAAATGCTCAATCTACTTTTTACGTCTATTGGAGAGTTTTCTTAAATAATAACTACAATCTCATCTTGAATGTTTCTGATTGTGTAAACACAGAAGACAAAGACAATACTCTTACTATCGTCTCAGTTGATAGCTCTTCTCTTAATAAGGGCAAAAATATTGTAGCAAGAATAAATGAACTCACTTTCACGTCTGGTGTGAAAGAAGAAAAGATAACTGTTTCTCTCTTAAATGCTAAAAAGGATGCTGTTTATCATATTCCAATAACGCTTATGTTGGAGGTGATCTAATGAAGAAGATTTTTTCTTTTCTATTAATATTTTTACTTTCATTTTCATTATTTGCACTTCCAGATAGTTCTTCCTACAGTGGAAATAATTCGGAAGGAAGAGCTGAGGCTACTTTTAGTCTTGCTACTAATGAAATAGTTGATAATTCAACAGTTCTTTTTGGCTTTTGCCGCACAAGAACACAAGATGTAATTGAAATTGAATCACTTGAGCTAAAGGAATTTTATCCTTCTAGTGGACACGCTGTTGCTAATGGTGACTTTGACATGTTTTTCAGAGTAATTAGTTCTAAAAAGCTAAATATCAAAATAGGATGGACAGACTTAGTAGAGAGAGCAACAGACTCTAGTGGCATTAAGCTAACGTTGAAGAGAATAACAGAGGTTTCTGGTGCTTCAACTCAAGATACTCTTACTGTTCAAAATGGCTCAACTATATTTAGTTTTGATCCATCTAATGGGGTTATGGCATACGAGAGAATGCAATTTTTAATAACAACAGAGAACTATCTTAGAACTAGCGTAGAGAACAATACATACTTCTCGATCTTTACGCTTACACTAACGGAGGAAGCATGAAAAGAATTATATCTATAGCTATTTTATTCTCGCTTTTCTTTTCTTCTTTGAGTGCAAAAACGATGAGAGTGACGCTTGTACCAAGTGCGCAGAAGATTAATGTAGGGTTCTCGTCTTCATCTAATATTTTAGAAATTGTTGATATAAAGACACTCGAGCTTAGCGTTGTAGAAGAAAATCTCTTTTCTGATAGCAATCTTCGACAAGATGGCAAGCTTTATGGTAAGGGTACTGTATATCTATATTGGAATATAGAAACAGATACTGAAGTAACTCTATATATTTCAAAAGATCCAACATTTGCATCTCTAGATGGCAAATACACAGCACAATCAAGAAATACGCTGAGAGATGATTATGTTCTTATTAAAGGCACCACAGAGGAATCTGTGAAAGAAAATGATGCTAGATTAGATAGCGCTAAGGGCTATGTTGTATATAGCAAAGAAAGTAGTGATCAAATAATCTCTGGTCTTAGAGGAATGGATATATCTATTTTGGATAATTTAAAAGATATGGCAGCAGGGACTTCCTTAATTGGAAACCTCACTTTAACTGTGGAAACTAACTCATGAAGAAAATAACTCTTTTATTAATAATGATGCTTATGCTATCTTCCTTTATTGCTGCATCTGATGATTACGAATGGGATGGAAAAGAAGGGCAATATAGCTTCTTAGTGAATTTTGACTTCAATAGGATAGAGAATTGTTACTCAAATATTGGCTTTTCTCAAACACCTATTATTGGTGATAACACTACGCCTTATGAAAATTCTCTTTTGATTATGAAATCAGAGGGACTTACTACAGCTGAGGATGCTTTAGTTTACAGTGCATCTACATTTCTTTATTGGCATATAGCACAAGGGAGTAGCCAAAAGCTTGTTTTAGAGATTGTGCCAACGACTAAAGCTCAAGAACTATCATTTTCTTATACACCTTTTGAAGACTCTAAAGCTAAGCAGAAGGTAAGTAAAACAACAGATGGAAACGAAAAACAAGTTGTAGATATTGCTTCTTTTACTAACTATGGTCGCTTTTCTAACTCCTCACCTTTAAATATTACCATTATCACAAAAGGCTCAGAAGAAAGGGGAGTTGTCGCCAAGTTAACGCTACGTTTGGAGAGTATGTGATGAAAAAGAGTATAATTATTATTTCTATTCTATTTATAGTTATTGCTGGTCTTTTTGCTCAAACAAGAAATTCTTTTTCAGATACTATTCGTTTATCATTAACTGTTGTCAACAAGGTCTATGTAGGGGTAACTAGTAATAGCGTTAACTCATCTATTGTTCCAAAAAACAATATAAAAGAATTAGGCTTTTCCTACGATCCAACGCGAGGTGAATGGCGAACAGATAGTGTATATATCTACGCTATTTCATTTGTTTCTTCGCCAATAAAGCTATCGCTAGTTTTACCATCTAACTTAGAAGGTGATGGTAAGAGCATTCATTGGAGTGTAAATACACTAGATATGAGCTTTGATTCAGATGAGGCAAATAAAACATATATGTTAAAAGAGGAAACTGAGGCCTATTACAATGTTCCAAGAGTATATTCAAAAGAGTTTCAAATTGTAGTTCCTGGTAATACAGATTTTGGTACGACAAAGAGCTTTGAAGCAACATTTACGATAAAAGTGGAGGGAAAATAAAATGAAAAAAATAATTATAATAGCTCTTTCTTTTTTAATTACATCCTCTATTTTTGCGTCTGGTGATTATGATAGAAACATTAGCTTTTCTATGACACTAAATAAGGTTGGACGTGACGAGATATACTTTTCAGATAGCGATATCAATGGCGTAAATCTTAAGGACAATCGCTATATATTCCCTCTCATTAACGGAGAAGATAAAACCTCTCTCTCTTCTGCTGTTTATTTTTATTGTCTCCATCAAACAGACCAAAATATTAAAGTCTCGCTTTTGTTTTCAGCTAATGATTTAGATTTGCAAGGTGAGAGCTATATGCTAGTTGGACAAAGCAGCAAAGATATTTACTTAAATTATAATGTTCATGTTACGAATACTGCTACAAATGAAGAAATAGGAGCAATTGTTGCAAGGCCACTAGAAAAGATGAGTAATAGTGAACGTACAATCTCTTTTTCTCTTAGTGATGAAAGTGCATCCTCAACACCTGTTGTTTCAAAGATAGCTATGGAGATTGTAGCCCCACGCTATGAAGATGGAAACCAAAAGTTTATGGATGCACAATATGCCGGTTATATTGTTGCTACGGTCGAATATGTGTAACTATCTTATGCGAATATCGAGTTTCTTTCTTTCTACTCTTGGTGTTTGGTTTTCTTTTTCTGGAAAGTGCTGCCAAATATAAGAATAAATAGAGTAGAAAGTTAATGGTGTTTTAACAGTTCTTGCTTCGTTTCTTTCCATGTCGTAACCAAGAGAAAGCAACAAGTAATAGGTTAGGGCACCATAATGCTTTACATTAGGTTCATTACCAAATCCTGTATCATATGCCTCTTGATTACTTCCAGCACTAGATAGTATCCAAAAGTCTTTTTTGCTTTCGTTTTTAATTGCCTTGAAAGAAAGGTTTTTTATTGCATTAAGGTAATCTTCTCCAAGGTATTTTGTTTGGCTAGAATTAAAACTATCTGTTGTTGAAAAATTAGATTCAGATATGAATTGACCTGAAAAACAAGTATCTAAAAAGAAGACCTTTTTACCACTGATAGAAGAAAATGCTTCTAAAACACGCTCCTTATTCGTTGTGTCATACTTGCCACTATCGCGATTATAATTAGTTACAAAAGAGCCATTATTATCGCTGTGGCCTGAATAAGTGAAGATAATAAGATCCTCTTTCTCTGCATTTATTTTTCCTACATCTTCTAAGACAGTCTCAATTGACCAATTTTTCTCTTCTCCTTCTTTGGGTATAAAAGTAAAGTGGTCAAAGTTGGAGCTATCTGCTTCAGTTGGATTATTCTTTTCATCTTCAGCTCTATACTCTGGAGATAGGGAGAGGTATCTTTTTCCGTTTTGTGCAATATAACATCTTATTTCTACATTCTCGAATGTACTAAATTGGTTATATAGTGCAGCTTGGTCGGTTACTACGGTTTTAAGCTTTCTGTATTGGTGATCACTTTCAAAATCATCTGCAACTGTAATTATATAGGTCTTCCTTTCTTTACCAAGAGACGAGTCTGGCGAACAAGAAGGAAAGATAAGCAGAATAGAAAGTAGTAAGATAAATATCATTCTTCACCTCCTATTCTTAGGCTGATAGAAAGAGCAACTTCGCTTCCTTCTAGTGTATATGTATACGATATTGGCAGAGCAAGGCGAAGATACTTTGAAATGTAGAACATTGGGTACACTTCAGCTTCAAAGAATGCTAAAAGAGAGTTCTCTTCTATATAGTCTTCATAGCCTAAAGATAGACCAAGTCCTAAATAAAGTCGATTAAGGCAGTAGTTAAAGTCTAGGCCAATACCGTTTTTGTAGAACTGCGGAATACTGAGGCCATAGTGTTCGCTTGAGTGTGTTACATAAGAAAAAGATATTGGGATAGAAAGCGTAAAGTTCTTACCTGAGTAAGAGAGCGGGGCAATAGCGACACTTGGCGAGAAACTCGAATAGCCTTCGTTCTCAACAATTGTGTGCACATAGTCACCAGAGAGAGCGAAGTAAGGACTGTATGCGGCGCTTAGAAAAGGTACAAATAATGATGCAGAAAGAATAAGAATAATTATTTTCTTCATTTTTATCTCCTATATATCTAAGCGCAATTTTTCGAATTTTGGTCAAAGATTTATTATAGAATCTCTCATTAACATGATAGAAACAATTCTTTTCTTTGGTTTTAAGGCTGAAAACGCAATAATTGGGTTACCTTGGAATGATAAACCGACCATATATCCATCACCTCTATATTCAACACTTTCAACAACACATTCATTAAAAATAACATGATTAGGGTAGAGCCCTGTATTAAGAGGCTCTTCGCTTATTGTTACGCTCTCTGGCCTAAAGAAGAGCTTTCCATTTCTGTCGTCACCATATAAAAGAGAACTATCTAATGCTGTGCCGTCGCCAGTAAAGAATGCTGAGAAAAGAGTTTTAGGTGCTCTATATATCTCTTCTGGAGTTCCGATAGTGTCAACATGACCATTGTTCATAATAATTACTCTGTCTGCAATAGCAAATGCCTCTTCTCTATCATGCGTTACGTAGAGCATTGTCATACCTGTTGCATCGTGCAATGCTCTAATTAATCCTCTGAGCTTTTTTCTAAGAGGGCTATCTAAAGCAGAAAGAGGCTCATCTAGTAGTAGAATTTGAGGTTCTGCAGCAATAGAACGAACTAGAGCAACTCTTTGAGCTTCTCCTCCACTAAGAGTATCTACCTTACGCTTTTCGTAGCCAGAGAGACCAACAAGAGAAAGAAGAGTTTCTGTTTCTTTCTTCTTCTCTTCTTTTGTCTTTTTCTTCATTCCAAATTCTATGTTTTTCTCTACATTCATCGAAGAAAAGAGTGCATAGTCTTGGAAGATAAAACCTATATTCTTTTTCTCAATTGGTTCATCTGTTATATCTTTGCCATCAAGAATTATTGATCCTTCATCTGCTTTCTCAATGCCAGATATAATTGAAAGTAGGGTAGACTTACCACCTCCTGATGGCCCTATAATAGCAACAAGTTCACCTTTCTCGATTGAAAAATCAACGTCAAGAAGAAATTCTTTATATTCTTTTTTGATATTTTTTACTTCAAGATATGGCATTTTCTTTACCTCCTCTTTCACTAAGAGCAAACACAACAATAGAGACAAGTAGAAGTATTATTGCAAGTGCTGAGGCTCCTTGATAGTTGTATTGGTTAATCATCTTATAGATCAAAAGTGGCAATGTTGTAATCTTTCCAAGTCCTAAACAAAGCGTTGCGTTTGTCTCTCCTAAAGAAAGAGCGAAGGCAAAGCCGAATGATTTTCTCTTATAGCTTTTTAAAAGAGGCTTTTCAACTTTATTATAAGTTTCCCATTTACCTTTACCTAAAGTAAATGAAGAATAGGCTAGACGTGGGCTTATCTTCTTTGCACCAGGCATTATTGTTCTGAGTGCGAAAGGCAAAGTAAGAGTTGTGTGGGCAAGAACTATCAAAATAAAAGAGAAAAATGTCGATTTAATGTTAACTATACTTCTGAGGTATCCTAATCCCAAACCTATTGTTACTGAGCCCATAGCCATTGGCAATGATGAGATTAGTGGTAGTAGTCTAGATGAACGTTTTTGAGCAGCTATTGCTAGCATTGATGCCATTTCTGTAGCTAAAAATGCAGATGAAAGTCCAGTTAGAAGAGAGAGAATAATAGCATTAAGACCTGTTATTGTTCCTCTTGTCGTCTCTCTTGAGATATCCTTCCATGCTTTTAACGTAAACTCTCCAGTCTTAGTAAAGAAAGCTCTGTAGAGGATAGATAAAAGAGGTGGAAGCATAAATAGAAGTATTAAAAGAGAGAGCAAAAAGGCTAGAAAAGCATATTTGCCTTTTGCTTTTACAAGTATTTTTCTGTTTCTTTTTATCTTCTTTTCTTCTCTTCCATATCCTGTGATTAATAAAAGAATTGTCATAAGGAAGAAAGAAAAGATGGCAAGTAGACTAGAGGATGAAATCGAACCACTTATAAAGGCTCTTCTATATATCTCTGCTTCTATTGTGTAATACTTAGGGTTTCCACCTAGTGTCATAACAATTAAGAATGATGGGAAGCAGAATAGGAAAATTAGAATAAATGTAGATAAAACTGAGCCTTTTATTTTTAAAAGCGTTATACGGAAGAAGATAGAGAGCTTCTTTTTTCCTAAGAATAGAGCACTCTTTTCTTCTTCATTGCCACACTCTGTTAGTGCAGATGTTAAAATAGAGAATGCTACAGGAAAGTTTAAATATACATGCGCAAGAATTATTGCAGGAAATGAATACAGAATATTCAGTTTAAGCTTTCCATTACTTAGTATAGATAGGATTTGATTAAGAACGCCATTGTTGCCATACCAAATTACAAAGCCGAGTACAACTATGATTGATGGAAGGGCGAAGGCTAAATCTGATAGTGTAAGTATTAGGCTTCTTCCTCTGAATGTAAAAGATGAAAAGAAAAAAGCAAATGGAAGGGCAATTATTACAGAAATAAGTGCACTTAAGAAAGCTTGAAAAAAAGTAAATGAGACAAGAGACCATGTATATGAATCTTTAACTAGCTCAACTATATCCTCCATTCCACAATTGGAACGGAGGATTATCATTAATATTGGGACAATAAAGATTAATGTCGTCAATATAATTGATGGTAGTGCAAGTAAGGTATAAAAAGTGCTTTTATTCTTCTTCATTACCTTATTTTGTTATCTCTTCTGTCCAAGATGCAAGAAGAGAAGATGCAAGATTTTCACTTCCCTTGAAAATTTTCTCAGGTACTGGAGCATACTCATAAGCACTTGGAAGTTCTGTATTAGATACAGAAGGATACATAGAATTTGTAACAGCAAGGTTTTCTTGTGCATCAGAAAGAATGAATGAAACAAAAGCCTCTGCTTCCTCTCTATGCTTGCTATTCTTCATTATGCCAAGTCCTTCAATTGTGACTTCATGGCCTTCATCAAAGATTAGTGCTTGGTAACGAGTTGTGTTTTCATTCATTACATGATAGACAGGACTTGTTGTGTAGCTTATAACTATTGGAGCTTCGCCTTCGGTAAATAGACCATAAGCTGATGACCAACCAGATGCAATAGCAAGTGCATTTTTGCTCATAGTCTTCCACCATGCAATGTAGTCATCACCAAGAGTGTTGTATGTCCAAAGCAAGAGGCCAAGACCGACACTACTTGTTCTTGGGTCAATTAAAATAACCTTTCCTTTATATTCATCCTTTGTTAAGTCTTCGAGAGATGTTGGTTTATCGAGACCACATTCTGTGTCCCAAACAAAGGCAAATGAACCCCAATCGAAAGGTAAGAGACGATTTGTATCATCAAACTTTAATCTATCTTCGATATCCTTTAATTCTGGTGCATCATAAGAAGAAAGGAGAGGTAAAACCTTTTCACTTAATTCGTCAGGAACACCCAAGACAACATCACACTCTGTACTATCTCCTTCAAGAAGAAGCTTGTTAATCATCTCTCCAACAGATCCTGCAGATACAAGGTTAACTTTGATTCCAGTCTTTTCTTCAAAGAGTGGAATAACCGTGCTGCTACTTCCCCAATCTCCACAGAATGTGTCGTAAGCATAGACTGTTACAGTCTTTTCTTCGTTGTTCTCAACAGCAGGTTGAGCAAATAGTGATATTGCAACTACTAGTGCAATAGCGACAGAAATTAGCTTTTTCATATAAAGCCTCCAATAAAAATTCTGTCATAAGGGTATAATAAAAAAAGAAGAGTCGTTCCCTACGCTGGCATTATCCAGATCAGGTTCGAGGGTATCTCTCAGGCCGTAGCCACCCCTAGACAAATAGAATTTAGCGAAAGTTTTATTATTCTTCAAGACAAAAAGGAAAAGTATAGATACAATTTTTTTATGTACGAGCTTCTTTCTGGCCCTGAAGCCTCAGCTTTAGATAAATCCCTTGTTTCTAAATTCTCTTTGAGTGAAGAGCATCTTATTAAGAATGCTGCTTCTTTTGTTTTTGCTGCTCATAAAGAATTATTTAAAGACAAAACAATTTTTTTTGTTGTAGGTAAGGGTAATAATGGTAGCGATGCCCTTTACCTTGCTTTTCTCTCTCTTTCTTGTGCAAAAAAAGTATATATTTATATGCATTTCCCTCTTTCAAATGGTGAAAATGAAAGATTTAAAGAGAGACTCGATAAATCTCTTTTTGTCCAATCTTTAGTTGATTGTGATGTAATAGTTGATGGACTATTTGGGGTAAAGATGAGACCTGGGTGTGATGAAAGGACTCAAAAAGTTGTAGATTTTATAAATTCAAGTAATGCTTATGTCATCTCTTTGGATGTCCCTTCTTTATATAAAGTAAGGGCTAATTGCACTATATCATTCATGGCACTAAAGAGAGAAATGTATCTTCCTCAAAATAGAGCCACGTGTGGAAATATAGAGTTATATAATCCTGGCTTTCCAGATTATGAAATTAAAGGAAGTGGAAAGTACTTTCTTGTAACATTTTCAGATTACAAAAGTCGAAAGTTTAATCTCTCCGATTACAAAAACACAAGAGGAGATCTAACAATTGTTGGAGGATGCAGTAAGTATCCAGGCGCTCCAATTTTATCATCTCTTGCAGCTTTTCACTCTGGGTGTGGTAAGGTTAGAGTACTAAGTACAGAAAAGACTAATGAGGCTATTTTGAGTTCGTACCCATCTATCATTCTCTCTCAATCTCTTAAAGAATCGTCTTCTTTTGTTGTTGGTCCAGGGTGGGGAAGAGGTAGCAAAAAAAAGTTAGAGGAGATAGTCTTAAGTGAAAAGAATTTTGTTCTTGATGCTGACGCTTTAAAGCTTCTTCCTTCTCTAAAAATGAAATTTAGCTATAGAGCAATTATTACCCCTCATTTAGGTGAAACAAAGATGCTACTAAGAGAACTGAATATTAATTTAGAAGACTATTATGAAGCTATAAAAGAACTATGTAAAAGATTAGAGGTTATTGTTGTCTCAAAGTCCTCAACTGTTACAATAAGTGATGGAGATAATGTATATATAGTCGATGGTGCAAATCCTAGCTTGGGAGTCGCAGGCTCTGGGGATGTTCTTTCTGGAATAATAGGTGCTTTTTTGGCTCAAGGTATGAGCCCACTTAGTTCTGCTCTAAATGGCACATTACTCCACCAAGAAAGTGGGAAAAGAGCACATGAAAAGTGGGGATTTTATAGCGCAGAAAACTTAATTGAAATGGTAGGCAAAACTAGATGATTCAAGGTTATTTTTTATCAGTACTGTTTCTTCTTTTATCTTCGCTTTTGTACTATCAAAATAGGTATAGATTACAGTTGTCTTTTTTGTTGAGATTTACTGAGAAATTGAAGAAAGATAAGAAGGTGTTATATCTTTTCTTTTCTATTGGTCTATTAACCTCGTTAATTCTGTTTTTCTTTCCTATCTCGCCAGGTCCATTCATTCTTGGGGACTTAATTCCGTCGTTATTAGTTTTGTATAATACGCTCTATTTTTTCATAGATATAAAACGTCAAGAAAAAAGTGAGAGCCAACTTTATGTTTCTGCTCAAAAAGAGAGTCGCCGAATATTTCTTGCACGACTATCTTTAACTGTGGCTATATTGCATTTTGTTTTTCCGTCTTTGGTTTTACTGTGAGGTTAAGATGAAGGAGAGGCTTACTACTGCAGGTGTTCTTATTAAAGATGGACTTTATCTCGTTGCCAAAAGAAAGAAGGGTGGTCCATTATCTGAAAAATGGGAATTCATCGGTGGTAAAAATCGCTACGGAGAGACAATTGAAGATACCCTAAAGAGAGAATGGCTGGAAGAAGTCGGGGTAGAAGTTGAAGTTTTAGATTTCCTTCTTCTTACAAAGTTTATTAATAATGACACTGAATACACACTTCATTGCCATCTAGTAAAGACAGACTCTTTAAATTTTCAAAAGAATGTCCATGAAGAAATTAAGTGGGTAACAAAGGAAGAACTTAAGAATCTCCCATTTGGCCCATCTGATGGCCAAATAAGAGATTACCTATTAGCATCTTTTTAATTAGCAAAGTGGCTGTTTATATATTTAGAAGCCTCATTTATAGCTTTTTTTCCTTCATTTAGTAGTTGATAAAGCTGCACAAAAGCATGGACAGTTCCTTCATAGACAGAAAGAGTTGAGTTTGTACCTAGAGCTGTTAATACTCCATGATACATTATTCCTTCATCTCTTAGACTGTCTGCTTCTGCAACTATTATAAGGTGATCTGGTAAAACGAACGTATTATCTTCATCAAGTTTGACGGCACAAGATGAGAAGATGTTATCAACATCGCCTAAGTTAAGAGCACCCTCTAGCATTAGAAGAGGAGAAGCATATGGCAAAAAGGCATCTTCTTCCTTCTCTAAATAGTCTGTGATAGTTTTAGCCATTACACGGCTACTAATCATCGTCTTTCTTCCATCAAAGCCACCAAACAGAATATGTGATGGGAGCATATTGGGATAAAGCGATAAATTCGGGTACATCAAGACTACGCAACAAGGTGCTTTTTTGCCTTCTTCTTTTGCTCTGATTGCTAAGCCTGCTGCAAAATTACCACCAGCAGAATCGCCCATCAAGGCTATTTTATCTGTATTAGCATTGAAGCTTTCTCCATTCTCTAAAAGATAATTGTATGCTTCCCATACATCCTCAACTCCTGAAGGGAATTTATGTTCAGGTGCAAGAGAGTAGTCAGGAAAAACAATAATTGAATTAGTTTTATCAGAAAAGATAGATACTAGTGTTTGGTATGTAGGATAGTCAGATGAGGTATATGAGCCACCGTGTGTATAGAAGATAACAGGAAGAATATCTTTTCCGTTGTATGACTTAGGATAGGCTATCCACAACTTTGATTTAGATAGCATAACAGTTTCTACAATTCTGTCACCATTTAAAGGATGATCTGTTTCTTGTCCAAATGTTCCATCAGGATTAGCCCATTTGTTCATTGCATACACCATTAAGGCTGAACCGTCAGATAATACTACATTAGGATCCGCTGTCTCTTTATACTCTTTTAATTCTTCTCTTGTTGCTCCAATTTTGATTCTTATAATTTCATTCTTAATTGAAGTACATGATGTGATAAGCAACAAAATAGATAATAGAAATAATACTTTCTTCATTTTTTCCCCGAATTACAGATATTTTAATAAAAAAGCCCCATTTAGAAAAACTAAAAGAGGCTAACTTCGATAAAAATTATCAATAAGGTTAAATAACAGTTCCATCAGGGATTATTGCATTTTTATTAATAACAATAATTCCATCATGAACAGAGTACATTTCCCAGTCTCCTTCTGGGCGTTTTATATTATCTATACCAATACGACAGTTCGCTCCGATTCTGACGTTTTGGTCAATAATAGCTTTCTTTATGATGGTTGCTCTTCCTATTCCTATATTAGGTATGCCCTTACGTGCATTTTCTGCCTTTTCCTCTTCACTTTCATATCGAGAAGCACCCATTGTATATACACCATCTAGAGAAGCGCCAGCTTCGATAAATGTTCTTACTCCAATGATTGAATTTACTATGTACGCATTTGTAATAATAGATCCTTCACTAGTTAAAGAGTTGGAAATATTGCAGAAATTTGCTTTTGTTGCCGGAAGGTGCCTTCTGTGTGTATAGATTGGCATATCTTCATCATAGAAATTAAATGAAGGCTTATCTGATGCAAGATTGAGGTTAGCTTCATAGAAAGCCTTAACAGTTCCTATGTCTTCCCAATATCCATCGAATAGATAAGTAGATACAGGCTTATACTTTATAATGTCTGGAATAATTTCTTTTCCAAAGTCTGTTTTATCATTGTTTAATGCAACTTCCATCTCTTTTGCGTTAAAGATGTAGATTCCCATGCTTGCAATGTATTCATTCTTTTCTGTGCGTTTCTGTCCAAGTTGAGACATTAAACATTTTTCAGGAACCAAATAATCTGTTATGTCTGCATCTGGCGCTGGCTTTTCAAAGAACTTTGTTACCATTCCATTTTCGTCACATCCCATAATGCCAAGTCCTGTTGCTTCGCTTCTGCTTATAGGCTTACCTGCAATAGTTAATACTGCTCCACTTTCTATGTGCTGATGTAACATTTTATTAAAGTCCATTCTATAGAGCTGATCGCCAGATAGAATGACATAGTACTCTGCATTTTGGTCTCTAAAATGCTTTAGATTCTTTCTTACAGCATCTGCTGTTCCTTGGTACCAAGTTTCAGATGTATATGTTTGTTCTGCAGCAAGAATTTCGACAAATCCACCAGAAAACGCATCAAAAACATATGTTGACGCAATATGGTTATGTAATGAAGCACTGTTAAACTGTGTCAAAACGTAGATTTGTCTTATGTTGCTGTTAATACAGTTTGAGATAGGGATATCTACAAGACGGTATTTGCCAGCAAATGGTACAGCTGGCTTAGATCTATCCATTGTGAGAGGGTAGAGACGAGTTCCTCTACCTCCACCTAAAACGATGGCCACTACTTTTTTGTTGTTAAGTGTCATTCGTATAGTCTCCTTCATTTTTTATTGTAATTCATTTTTTTGTTAAATAAAGCTAAAGATTTTCTTTATACAGTTGTGAACTACGTAGAAATTTCTATTTCAATCTTTTAAAAGGCTAGAATAGAGTTCAATGTAGCGCTTTGCTGAAGCATTCCACGAATAATCAGTGCTCATTGCTCTTTTTTTAACCTTTTCAAGATCTTTCTTCTCTCCATAGAAGCTGATAGCCCTATCTACAGTTTTTTCTATATTCTCTGGCGTCAGTGATATAAAAGAGAAGCCATTGCCATTCTTTTCTTCTATGTCGCAAACAGTATCTTTTAAACCGCCAGTAGAATGAACTATAGGGAGTGTTCCATAGCGAAGTGAATACATCTGATTCAAGCCACATGGTTCATAGCGTGATGGCATAAGAAAAAAGTCTGCACCAGCTTCAAGCTGATGAGAGAGTTCTGATGAAAAAACAATCTTCACTGATAAGTTTTTATATTTAGTCATCAGCGTTGATAAAACTGTAATATATCTACTGTCGCCAGTACCAATAAGTGCAAATTGGGAGTTGTTCTTTTTTAAGAGTCTCTCTAAAACACATTCTTCTCCATCTAAAAGAAGGGTATCGAAACCTTTTTGATCGCATAGTCTACTTATAATAGCTATTAGAGGAATGTTTGGATTTTCTTCTAGTCTAAATTCTTTTTGTATAGCTAGTTTGTCTTTTGTTTTACCTTCCATCTTCTTTATAGAGAATGTGTAAGGAATATATTTATCATTTTCAGGATTCCATTCCTTATCATCAATTCCATTAAGAATGCCTGATAAATCCTTCTCTCTAAGTTTTAGAATATCTTCAAGTCCTGCTCCATATTGTGCTGTTAATATTTCTTTCGCATATGTAGGTGAAACTGTTGTGATTTTATCGAAAGAGAGTATTGCTTCAGCCATCATGTTTATTTGGTTATTTCTCTTTGCTTCTTTTGGAATTACCGAAGAAGATACTACTGCATCTAAAAGAGGAAATACTCCTTGATATTCAAGATTATGTATTGTAAAAACTGTCTTACCTGGGGCTTTAAAATAGTGAAAAAAATGGGCTACAAAGCCACAAGGCCAATCATGGGCATGAACTATATCTGCTTGAAAGTTTGTTGCTAGACAAAAGAGAGCAGCTGCTTTTGAAAAGAGAATAAATCTAGGGCAATTATCTGGATATGGCGTAAAAGATGTGTCGCCATATATTCCCTTCCTTTCGGAAAAATATGGGTGAGAGAGAAGGGAAAATGTGACACCATTCTCCTCCTTTTCCCATACATCTGCTTTTTCATTTTCTCCAAGCATTGGAAGTTGAAAAGAGAGAACCTTTTTAAAACCATCTTTAGGAATAAAAGAATAGAATGGCAAAAATACTTTGCATTCATGGCCCAAAGAAGAGAGTGAAGTTGATAGTGCTGTAACAACATCGGCGAGTCCTCCAGATTTAGCGTAACCTGTAGCCTCGCTCGATACAAATAATATCTTCATGTTTGTATTATCCACTCTCTTTCTTTCTGTGGGCAAGTTAAATAATATTTTCTTACTTAGAAATATGAAAAACTAATCGGCGAAAGAGTGCGATGAAATATATTCATCAGCACTGTGACTGGCTATTGCTCCGTCTGATGCAGCGGTAACTACTTGCCTAAATGGTGTTGTTGTGACATCTCCACAAGCAAAAAGTCCAGAAAGATTAGTTTCTTTTTTCTCGTTTACTTTTATAAAACCACCATCTAGTTCGCATAAGTTCTCAGCAATAGATGAAGAAGGTGTAATACCTACAAAGATAAAAACTCCATCTGTCTCAATTTCTTTACCACTTTCAAGAAGGATACTAGTTACCTCTTCTCCGTTGCCTTTTATTTCTTTTACAGTGTCCTTCATTACAAAAGAAATATTAGCTTTCTCTTTTACTCTATCAACTAAGGCTTGTTGTGCTCTGAAAGAATCTCTTCTATGAATTATAGTAACTTCTTTACATATGGAAGAGAGGTAGTAAGCATCTGTTAATGCTGTATCTCCACCACCTACAACAACAACTCTTTTATTTTTAAAGAATGGCCCATCGCAAGTTGCACAATAGCTTACGCCTTTAGCAAAGTATTCTTCTTCGCCTTTTACTCCTAGCTTTTTGTGTGTTGCTCCAGTTGCTATTATTACAGCTTTTGCTTTTATTTCTCCTTCATCTGTTTCAATAAAAAAATAGTTATCTTTCTTTTCTATTTTTTTTGCTTTTTGCATATCGAAAGAAACACCAAAGCTTTCACATTGCTTTTCCATATAAGAAGAGAGGAGATACCCATTTATAGTCTCAAAACCTGGATAGTTCTCTATTTTGTCAATAAATAAGAGCTGTCCGCCTTGCCCATTAGGATCTATTAGCATTGTATTGTGTCCTGCACGAGCTGAATATTGAGCGCTACTCATTCCTCCTGGACCAGAACCGATGACTAAAACATCTACACTAGTTCTCATTCTCACTCTCCTTTGTCTTTTTTAAGAGCATTTCTTCTGCATCGCTACGCCTGATATATACAGGACCTTCGCCTATATCATCTGGACCATATTTTTCATACCTAAGCTGGCCAAGTTTAATTAGTGAACGTCCTAGTGCACGTGGAGCATATTCATCAAGAATCAAGCCAGATGAAGGAGAAATCTTTAGTGCTTTCTCATAGAAGGAGCGTGCGTCAGGGCCAGTAAGCAAAATCATACAGTTCCTTCCATCTAACTCTTCAACAATTTTTTCTGTTTCTTCATCTCTATCTTTAATTATTACATTTCCTAAAACAGAAAATCTAAAATAATACTTTTTCTTTTTCGCATCGATAACAGATGCAACAGGGCCTTGCCAAACAGAGCTGACAGAATCTTCTATTACGTCCAGTGTTGGAACAGAAACAAGAGGGATATCTCCTGCTAAGGCAATTCCTTTAAGTAGAGACATCGTTATTCTCAGGCCTGTAAATGATCCTGGACCCTTTGTACATATAAGTAAGTCTAAGTCTTTTAGCGCAAGATTTTCTCTTTTTAGAAGATCTTTAATTTCACCTAAGAGATTTTCTGATGGAGAAAAAGAAGGAGAAGTGATAAATCTTTCTTCAAAAGATGTATTTGTTTTAAGTGCAAGTGAGAGGTTAGTTGTAGATGTATCAACAGCAAGAATATTCATCTTATTAAAGTCCTTTGATAGTAATTGTGCGTGATAAATCGTCGTTAATTTTTAGTGTTATATAAACAGTGTTTTCAGGGAGCATTGAATCTATTTTTTCAGACCATTCTATAAGAGTTATTCCATCTGGATCCAAGAAGTCTTCCCCTCCCATTGACTCAAATTCATCTTCACCTGATAAACGATAGATATCTAAATGGTAGAGTTTTTCTTTTCCATCGTATTCTTGAACGAGAGTGAATGTTGGACTAACAATTGCTTCTTCTATACCTAGAGCCTTAGCTATTCCCTTAGCAATAACAGTTTTTCCGGCTCCAAGTGGTCCTCTTAATGATACAACCGAGCCCCTCTTTAGCCTTTGGGCTAAATCAAAACCAATTCTCTCTGTTTCTTCTGCACTTTTAGAAGTAAATTCCATTTTATTCGCCTTTATTGCAATTGCAGTTTCCACCACAGTTGCATTCTTCTTTATTCTCAATATTCGTATCAGCCATCTTATTAAAGAAAGAAGTAGCTAAATCTTCTCCATCACTAGTTTCGTTTCCTTTTACTAGCTCTTCATGAATAAGAGCACCAATCTTTTCTCCTGTTTTCTCTTCATATTTTTTTATTAGATGAGAAACTAATTTATCTTCTTTAGCAAGGAATCTAGCTTTTTCAAGGAATTCTCTTGCTCTGTCATAGTTTTCATCCTCAAGGTAGAGTAGGGCGAGGTTAGTGGTTGTTGTTAGATTCTCATCGTCTAAATCGCATGCCGTTTCTAAGTATGCTTCGGCCAATTCTCTTTTTCCACTTCCTAGTTCACAGAGCGCAAGTTCGTTGTATATCTCAGCATTACTTTCGCCAAGTTTTATACATTTTAAGAAGTAATCTTTAGCTTCTTCAAATTCTTTCTTTACTCTTAAAGCCCAGCCTTTAAGAAAGTAGCCATTCCATACTTTTGGATTGTTTTCGATAAATCCATCTATCTTCTTTAGAGCTTTATCTGGCTCACCCATAGAGATGAAATCATAAGCTTCTTCTATGCTCTCTTCATTGTCTAGCTTGAAAGAAACTTCCTTGTAGAGCTTTTTCATCTCTTCTTTCTTTTCGCCTTCTTTTGCAACAGAAAGATATCTATCTAAGTATTCTTTAGCCTCATCTAGATTTGCCATGAAGGCTTCAAAGCTAGAGAGTTCTGCAAGAATATCTTCGTTTTCACCAAATCTTTCTAGTCCGTCTAATAGAGTTTCTCTTGCTTTTTTTATCCATTTTTTGTCATCTTCATCTTTCTTTTTGGCATCTACTGCCATATAGGAGTAGAGTGTTGCAAGATTAATGCAAGATGCACTTTGTGGAAGAAGATGATAAACGCTTAAAAACAAACCTTCAGCGAAGTCATATTCATTTCTCTGTTCTTTTGCTATTGCTGCAGCATTTAGTTTTTTGACAATATCCTTATCTAATGCTAGACATAGACTTTTGTAATAATCTGTGTTTTCGTTTTTTGTGTCATAAGCAATTACAGTAATAAGGCCTGCCATCAGGCTTTCTACTGAATAATCTTCTTTTTCAAGCTTTTCTTTTCCATCCGGAATCAGAAAAGGCAATTTCTTGTTGCTGTCAACTTTGACGCTTCCTAATTGGGTTGAAAATGATGGTGGAAAGTTGATATAGCATATCTTATCTAAGTTAGAGTTGTTCATACTCACAATATAATGCTAAAACAAAAAAAATCCTATAGAAAAGAGCTAATCGTCGACTCTTGAACTTAGGTTCAAGGGTGGAGTCCTTGTTCGCTTGCGTTCTGTACCCTGTATAACCATTCTAGTGGCGGGTGCAATGCAGGCAGAAGCTATCCCAGACTCCAAAAATATAGGTTTGAGCCAAGAGGTACTTGATTTTGTCTTTCTATAGGTTCTTTTAATGATACACGTAATGGCGAAAAGTGTGTAGATATACTACATCTTTTCAGATATTACCTTACATCTCTTTTTGGAGAAGGCTATGCCATATGATATAACGTTCTCCCTTCCATCGCCCTTAAGACGCT
>SAMEA104315422__coassemble_145_pt1 | contig 45751 bp, 45 predicted proteins | sample SAMEA104315422__metabat2_low_PE_015 | metagenome-assembled genome bin SAMEA104315422 (sample SAMEA104315422) | gut metagenome | biome: Monkey gut; feature: monkey-associated habitat; material: faeces | place: China | collected 2013
TTTTCAAACCTGCATTTACCTATTAAATACTGCATTTACTTTTACAACTGACAAATTTCAACGTCAAATTGTCTAATAATGTCGATAACTTGACTCATATCAAGCTTTGCTCTATATAGTTCCGATTTATTTTCACTAAGTCGGATAGAGGCCAAGGTAGAATTTCTAAGAGACAAAAGAGAGAGCGAAGTATTTAAAAATGAAGATCTAGTTAGATCTGCCTCCTCTATCTTTACATTCTTTGCTTTTATAGAAGAAAAGGATGAGTCTGTAAAAGATGAGGAGATAATAGAGAAATCAGAACAAAATGACTTATCTAAAGAAAAATAACGAGCAACAGAGTTTTCTATCTTTACATTCTTTATTGATGTATTATCCATCATTGTTCCAGTGAATAAGCAATTTGAAAATGTAATGTTACGAAGTGCCGCCTTCGAAAAAGACGAGGAAAGAAACTTGCATCCTGTGAAAACAGTATTTGTTATTACTGCATCAAAAAAACATGAAGAAGAAAAATCACAAGAGGTAAAAACACTATCACTTATAGAGTAATACGAGAAATCTTGGCTAGCAAAACTGCCATCATTCTCATCAGCGTACTCAATAAGTTTGTTTGTAGAATCGACTATCACCTTGAATGGCGATCCTTAAGCACATCAACAACATCAGAAAGTGTACAATCTTTCTGAGCTAGTAGGACAAGGTAGTGATACATCAAATCAGCAGCCTCTCCTAAGAAAAGCTCCTTGTTATTATCCTTACTAGCAATAACAAGTTCGACAGCTTCTTCTCCTGTTTTCTGAGCAATTCTATTTAAGCCACGAGAAAAAAGATGATTAGTATAGCTACCTTCAACAGGATTAAGTCTTCTATCCTGAATAACAGATTCAAGATAGAACAAAAATTCAGGTGAAGAGAAATCTCCAGGTTGATTATCTTCTCCAAAACATGTATCAGAGCCAGTATGACAAACAGGTCCCGATGGCATTGCCTTTACTAAAAGAGTATCACCATCGCAATCGACAAGTATTTCCCTAACTTTAATATAATTTCCACTGTTCTCGCCCATAACACGAATGCGTCCTTTGCTGCGAGAATAAAAGGTAACAAGTCCACGCTCTAAAGTAAGCGTGTATGCTTCCTCATTCATAAAGCCTACAGTCAAAACATTTCGTGTGACAGCATCCTGAATAACAGCAGGAACTAAGCCATCTTTATACTTTGAAAAGTCAATTGTCATTTTACCCTCTTTCAAACAGTATCTTTTTTTTTGTTTTTCCTTGTCAACAATTGGGAATAGATGAGGTAAAAAGCCCACTATTATTAAAAAAGAATATCCGATAGTCTATAATCCAAATAAAAAAGGATTTATCTATGAACAATATCCCAGATCCAAATGTAATATTCCCTAATGAATACAAAACATCATGTTTCATTAAAAATGTTATTTCAGCCTCTAACATTATAGTTGGAGACTACACATATTATGATGATGAAGAAAGACCAACAGAATTTGAAAAGAATAATGTTCTTTTCAATTATCCAGAATTTGGCGACCATCTAATAATCGGTAAGTTTTGTCAGCTTGCATCTGGTACTAAATTTATTATGGGGCCAGCCAATCATCGTATTTCGAGTGCGACAACCTACCCTTTTAACGTTTTTGGAGGAGCGTGGACAGAGAATACTCCACCACATATGTCACAACTTCCACATAAAGGCGACACAATTCTTGGAAACGATGTTTGGATTGGACGAGAAAGTATTATTATGCCAGGTGTTAAAATTGGCGATGGAGCAATTGTTGCTGCCTATTCTGTAGTTGTGAAAGATATTCCACCATACACAGTTTATGGAGGAAACCCAGCTAGATTTATAAAGGATCGTTTTAGCGAAGAGCTAAAAAAACTATTACTCGAATATAAATGGTGGGATTTAACGCCAACAGAACTTGTAAATGTTCTTCCAATACTATGCGACCCTGATTTAGAAAAGCTAAAAGAATTTCTCAAAAGTCATATAAAATAAAATCACCCACTAGGCGCCTAGTGGGTATCTTATTTCACTAAAAAAATTATTTCACTTCATCAAATGTAACTGTGGTAGCCTTAAGCCTCTTTCTTATTACAAGCAACCTTATTCCCCAACAGAAAAGGAGAACACCTGCCACAATAAGGAGGATGCCAAATATATTCATAACAGTATTTCCAATAAAGAATGGGAAAGCAAAAAGAAGTACGGCTGCAATTATATAGACAAGAGAACCACTCTTATAGCTATCTGCAAGAATTGGATATGGCTTCAATCTATAGCCTTCAACTATGTTAGCAATTCCAGTAAACAAGAAGCCAGCGGCAATAACATAGACAACACCCTTCATTATTCCACTGCTTTTGTTTGCAAATGAATAGATAGCAATCACAAGTGCAACAAGGCCAATAAGTAAAGAAATAAGCCCATCCCAGAAAAGAGTTAGTCTTATTTTTTTCTGAATTCCCAAATCAATATGCTGCCCATTAACAACAACATTTACGGCATTCTTCTTAAATGTTAACGTATCAAAAAGTGTTTTTATACCCTTAATTGTCAACACAATAGAAAAACAAAGAGCTGCAATATTAACAACAGTTGCAGGCTGTGTAATAACAAAAACGCCAAAAAGCAAAGCTAAAAGTCCAGAGATAAAAAATAAAATAGCTGTCTTCATTGTTTCTTCTCCACATCAACTAATATGATAAAAAAATTCCAAAACGTGTAGCTAAAAAAGCATTTTTTGCTAAACTTTTCCTATGAAATATCTTTTATTTGATGCCGATGAGACAATTTGGGATTTTAAAGCAACAGAAAAAATAGGATTATCTGCAGTATATAAAAAATATGGTTTGCCAGACACAGAAGAAACAACAGCAGAATATATGGTTGGAAATCTATCTTGTTGGTCAGACTATGAAAAAGGCCTTATTAACTTAAACGAGCTTGAAGTTCTAAGATGGAAACTCTTCTTCTCACGCATAGGTAAAAACTATAGTGCAGAGGAAGCTGCGTCTTTCTTTGGCGATGTGCTTTCTCATAATGGCATTCTATTGCATGGTGCAAAGGAATTTCTAGAAAGTATCTCTTCTTATGATAAAGCACTCGTCACAAATGGAATATCAAGAATACAAAGAGCGAGAATTAAAGATACTGGCCTTGATAAATACTTCAATAAGATATTTATCAGCGATGAAATTGGTTATAGAAAGCCTCAAAAAGAGCTATTTGACTATGTCTTAAAAGATATCAACAAAAATAAAGAAGATTGCATTATGATTGGAGATAGTGAAAAGAGCGACATTAAGGGAGCTATCAACGCAGGGCTGGAGAGCATTTATATCTCTTTTAAAGGAGAAAAATCTTCACTTGCCACATATTCTGTCTCATCGTATGAAGAGCTTAGAGCTCTAATTGAGAGAATATAAATCACCTTGTTTAATATTCCTACTCTTCATGTACTCATCGAGCGTCTTTAGAAAAAGTGATTTGTCCATAAAGTGACGTGGTGCAATTAGTCTATGATGAGGGGTGTCACAAACAAGGCGCTGAACAACAATATCGCTTCTTAGATACCTCAAAGCATAGGCAGTATCTTCTAAATGGCGCTCAGTTGATGATGCAACAACCTCTCCATCGTAGTATTGATCTGCGATTCTTGTACCTCCAGGAATATGAAGGTTGTGTATCTTTATTGCATCACTTCCGCTCTCATTTACAGCCTCTATTGTTCTTCTATAGTCCTCTCTATTTTCTCCTGGGAGCCCTAATATTATGTGAGTTGAGACCATCAAACCATAGCGCTTTGCTCGCTTTACAGCTTCACTGTAACACAGAGCATCATGACCACGATTAATAGCTTTGAGAGTTTTGTCATTAGCACTTTGAAGACCAACTTCAACCCAAACTTCTCGCTCTCTCGTTATGTAGGAAGAAAGTAAAGCGCAAACATCATCAGCCATACAATCAGGGCGCGTCGAAACAATAAACTCCTTGAAATCTGCATAAGAAAGTGCTCTGTCGTAAATCTTCTTTAGATTATCAACACTATCGTATGTGTTCGTCCAAGACTGGAAATAGAGCGCGCTTAGTGTTGCCTTATATCGCCTCTTTATAAATTCCAAACCCTTAAGTATTTGATTTTCAATTGAAGCGTAGCGTGTTGTTATTGTTTCAGCAACCTTTTCATTATATTCAGACGAGCGATTAAATGAGCTCTCGCTTCTTCTTTGATAAACAGCAACACTGCCAGTACCATCACAAAAAGAGCAACCACCTGAGTGGTCACTCTTTCGATTAGGACAATTAAAACCACCATCAACTCCTACTCTGTAGATTGTCTGATGGTATTTTCTTTCAAGATAGTCTTTATAATTGTTCCAACTCTCGTACATTACTCTAATACAGATCCAATTACTTTCTTGTTTCCATTAATAAAAGAAAGAGCATCCATCTCTTTTTTCATAGGAGGAAGAACTCTAGTTACATATAAGTAGCCCTCTCCTGTAGCTATCTTTAAGCCTTTCTTTTTATCTAAACAAACAACAGTTCCAGGTTTCTCTATAGACTCTTCAAAAGGAAGGAAAGATGAAGAATGTACACCAGTAATAATAAATGGCTTATCCTCAAAGAGACACCAAGCTTTAGGCCACGGATAAGAAGCTCTAATAAGTGCATGAATTCTAGAAGCTTTGTCTTGCCAATTTATTCTAGCATCATCTCTTGTAATAAAACCTGTATAACTAGCTTCTCCATTTTGAGGTAAAGGAATAATGTTTGAAACACTTTCAAGAATTGATAAAACAAAACTAGGAGCTCTTTCTGAAATAAGAGTCTCTAAGCCTTCAGATGTCTCTGTTCCATCGAGAGAAAATGGTAACATACCATATATCTCGCCTTCATCAATGCTGGTATCTATTTTTTGAACAGCTATTGCGCTCTCTCTTTCTTCATTTTTTATTACATTGAAAATCGGACTGCATCCACGATATTTAGGAAGCATAGAGGGATGCACATTAAATGTATGATTAAAAAGAGAAAGAAACTTCGGACCAAAAATCTTTCCATAAGAAAAAGAAAGGAGCGTATCACAATCCAAGCTCTTTACAATTTCACGTTCTGCCTTATTAAGATGTTCTGGAGTGAAAACAGGAAGACCTAATTCTAAAGCTTTTTTCTTTATTGGTGTGGCAACAAAGCCTTTCCCCCTCTTTAAAGGAGCATCTGGAGTGGAAAAGACAGCGCCAACTAATCCTTTTTCATTTAAAAGAGTTAAAAGTGGAATGGCTATAGTATCTGTAGAGGCAAATAAAATCCTCACGCTCTACCCCTCTTGGATTTTTTTATTCCATTCTTTTTTTCATATGAACGAATAACCTTTTCTTTTTCATTCTCAGAGAGATGATCAATAAAAAGCTTACCATGTAGATGGTCATTTTCATGTTGTATGACACGTGCAAGTAAACCATCAGCTTTCAGTGTAAATGGCTTACCATTCTCGTCTTTAGCTTGAATAGTAACAGCTAGTGGTCTTATTACTTCGTGATAAACACCTGGAATAGATAAACATCCTTCATCATAAGGACCAGTTTCGATACTAGTTTCAACTATTTCTGGATTAACAAAGACATACTTCTTGCCATCTCTTATATCTACTACAAAGAACTTTTCGCTTACACCTATTTGAGGAGCTGCAAGCCCTACTCCATCTGCTTCATATAACATATCGAGCATGGCTGAAGTTAAAAGTTTGAATGATTCGTCAAACCTTTTAACATCCTTACACTCTTGTCTTAATACTTCATCACCTAGTTTTATAATCTCTAAGGTTGTTTCCATCTTTTTACCTCTTTTTTAAATATATTGCTTTTTTTCCTTTCGGAGAAGAGGAAGAGCTTGACAAAAAGCGAACATTTGTTCTCTTATATTGTCTATGAAAACTTCTAACATGGAAATACTAGAAAAATCGCTCTATCTCTTCTCGAAAAAAGGTTATACCACAACAACAGTAAGGGATATAGCAAAAGAAATAGGAATAACTCAAAGTTCGCTCTATAAACACTTTGAATCGAAAGAAGCTATTTTAAATGCAATTTTCAGCGAGATGAAAACCCGCTATGACAGAGAAAGCGAAAGACTAGCTTTGCACATAGAAGGAGAAAGAGGGAAAGACAAAGAGCTCTTTGGTAAAATCAATGGAGAAAAGATAGCTGATACTGTTGTAAAGCTAATCAGATTTTCCCTAGAAGAGCCATTTGTTAAAAACTTCAGAAAGCTTCTTGCAACGCTACAGTTTACCGATCCTAAGTATGCAAAACTCTACTCATACCGCTATGGAGAAAGAATGATCCTCTACCATGAAGATCTTTTTAAAACGTTTATTGCTAACGGTCTAATGAAAAAAGAAGACCCACACACATTAGCACTAGCATACGTTGCTCCCATATTCTTTCTTTTGGGTGTAGCTGACAGAGAGGAAGAGAAAAAAGAAGAATGTTTAAAAGAAATAAGAGAACATGTCATCTTATTTCATTCAACATATAGCGAGGTTCAATAATGAAAAGATATAAAATTGCAAATTGTATTTCTTGTATTCTAGCTTTCTTAGTATCTTTTGCTGCACTCTATGGTGCACTCTTAATGCTTGTTGATCCAAGTGGGAAATTACTTGGAATGGAGAAGATGTTACCTTTATTTTCTGTTCTTCCTCTCTCAAAATACTTATACCAAAACTACATTTTTCCTGGCATCGCTCTCTTCCTTATAATATGTGTTCCTAATCTTATATGTGGCATTTCACTATTAAAAAAGAAAAGCAGTGGGATATTTCCACTTGTTATGGGAATAGTTCTTTCCCTATGGATTACAATACAGTTTATTATCTTTCCAACTAATGCACTCGACAACTTCACATTTGGGTATGCTATTGTTCAACTCATCTTTGGCTATATGACCTTTGTATTTTATCGTCAGGTAAACATGAAGAGAGTGACAATTGAGAACTATCCCCAAAAAGGTAACAGCGCTGTAGTTTATTTTTCGCGTCTTGGCTACACAGAAAATATTGCATATGAAATAGCAAGAAAAAATGGAAGCTCTCTAATAAAAGTCGAAACAAAAGAAAGAACAGAGGGAACTCTTGGTTTCTGGTGGTGTGGACGTTCTGGTTTAATAAAAGAATCTATGGAAATTACTCCAGTAAATCTCTCTTCTTACGATAGCGTCACTGTGTGTACTCCAATTTGGGTATTTACTGTTTCTAGCCCTATTCGTGCTTTATTAGAAGAGAACAAAGGAAAGATAAAAAAGCTTGTATTAGTTATGAATCATTTTCAACCTTGCTTATATAAGAAGCTTGCAAAGAAAATTGTCGCAATAAGTGGCTGTAAAGAAGCCGATGTAATAAGCACTGAAAGTCGACTTGGAAAAGAGAGAAAGCGTGTTTTCTACAGCATAAAAGTATAAAATACAAAAAAATGACATACAAATTGTTAAGTTTTTTGTTTTTCTATTTTCCTTCTTTCTTCTTTTTTCTACTATATGGCGTAGGAGTAAAAAATGGAAAAAACTACACCACATTACGGTCCTGCAGACAAACCACCTCTTAAGGAGTGGATTCCTCTCTCCATTCAGCATGTATTTGCAATGTTCGGTTCAACAATTCTAGTTCCAATCTTAGTTGGTCTAGATCCGACTACAGCGCTTTTTACAGCTGGGACAGGAACACTAATCTACATCCTTCTAACAAAAGCAATGGTTCCAGCATTTCTTGGCTCATCATTTGCTTTTATCACACCGCTTATTGCCATCTCTTCACAATATGGGTGGGAATACGCAATGGGAGGAGCATTTGCTTCCGGTCTTGTCTACTGTCTTGTCGCCTTCATCATTTCAAAAGCTGGATCTGAATGGATTCATAGAGCACTACCACCTGTAGTAATAGGCTCTGTTATCATTGTAATAGGACTAAACTTGGCCCCTACAGCAATGAATATGGCGATGTATACAAACACATCCGATACATCAACATATAGCTTAGTCTATCTCTCAATAGCCCTAGTTACGCTCGCTGTAACTGTAATAGCAAATGTATTCTTTAAAGGTTTCTTCTCAGTAATACCAATTTTGTTTGGTCTTCTTGCTGGTTACCTCTTTACATTCATTATGGGGCTCTTCTTCCCTGCATATAATATAATTGACTTCTCAATAGTAAGTTCAGCTAAGTGGTTTGGATTCCCTAAATTTGGACTTCCTAAGTTCAAGCTAGTACCAATACTAACCTTTGTAATAGTGTCATTCGCCACTATTTGTGAACATCTTGGTGATACTCTTGTTATTTCTAGGGTAGTTGGCAAAGACTACTATGAGAACCCAGGTTTAAAGAGAACTCTTCTCGGAGACGGACTAGCAACAACCTGGGCTTCTTTTTGGGGTGGCCCACCAAACACAACATATGGCGAAAACGTTGGTGTACTTGCAATTACAGGAGTATATAGTGTATGGGTAACAGGCGGAGCTGCAGTGCTCTCTATTCTTCTCTCACTATTTCCAAAGTTCGGAGCTCTTATTCAAACTATTCCTAATCCAGTACTCGGAGGAATATCTATGCTTCTCTTTGGCGTAATTGCATCTTCTGGCTTAAGAACACTTGTAGAATCTGGCGTTGATTACCAAGACAAGAGAAACTTAACTATATCATCAATCATTCTAGTTATCGGCATTGGTGGTGGTATTCTTAAGTTTAACTTAGGTTCTTCTCTCCAATTCTCACTAGGTTCAGTTGCATTAGCAACTCTCGTTGGAATAATCCTAAATCTTATAATTCCAGTAAAGAAAAACTAAGAGAAGATAAAACTATCTCTGTTCCCTCGTCATTTGATGGGGGATTTTTTTGTTAGGGTAAGAGAATGACGAAATATCAACATTCTCTAACTTTAATAGTTCAACCTTGCGCCATAATCCACCACCATAGCCAGTTAGATTACCATTCTTACCCATAACTCTGTGGCAAGGGATAATAATTGAGATATTGTTATGCCCTACGGCCTGTCCTACAGCTTGGCTCGACATAACATCCAATCCCCTCTCAGTGGCAATTATTCTTGCTATGTCACCATAAGTAATTGTCGCTCCATAAGGAATGTCCATCATAATTTCGCATACTCTCTTTTGAAAAGGAGTACATAATAGATGCAAAGGAACTTTAAAGCTTGGATTTTTCCCTGAAAAATAAATATCTAACCAGTTCTTCGCTTTCGATATAAAATCAGTCTCTTTTTCCTCATAGTTTTTATCCAAGTCCTTAGCATAAAATCTCTGCTCATTAAACCATAAACCTGTTAGGCCAAGTTCATCAGACGATAAAAGTATCCTTCCAAGCTTTGAACTATAGTAGCTAATGTATTCCATAAAACCTCAAAATTTTTTATCAGGTTGAATTCTACCATGTTATAATAAAGTTATGAGTACAAATTATGAAGCAATAGTTGCTGGTGAAAGAGCTTTAAATGATTTAAACGAAGCACTGAGAACCTTAGATTCTGCTCGTACCTGGGGAATATTTGACATCCTTGGAGGAGGAACTTTCACAACATTTTTGAAACACTCAAAGATTGAAAAAGCAAAAGATCTCCTCTATCAAAGCCGCGTTTCTCTTTGGGAGTTTAAGAATCAATTGGCATATATTCCTTCTGTTGAAATTGACATAAGCACTTTCTTAACCTTTGCAGATTTTTTCTGCGATGGTCTTTTATCAGATATCATCGTGCAAACTAGAATTAATGAAGCAAGAAGCGAACTCTCTAACGCAATAGATGTAACTGAGAGAGCACTTGAAGAATTAAGGCTGCTTTAGAGGATAAAGTCAGCTCTCTTCTCTATTGAACAAGAAGAAAAGTATTCATTTTCAAGAGGTATCCATGTTGAAATGAAAGCGCCGATTTTTTCAGGAGATCGTTCTTTTAGCCTTCGTATCTGTTCTTCAGTATCTATAGACAAAAAGAAAGCATAATCCCAATATTTTTCAAATTTAGGATGAAGAGCATAGGATCCTTCAACGACTATTTGTGATGAAAATGGAATATTTACAACCGACACATAATCCATAGTTGAACAAGAAAAAACCCTATATGATATATCTCTTTTCTCTTTGATTGGTTTAATAACCTCTTCAATAAAACGCTCATAATGAATATTACCACCCTTCTCTTCAAAGCGTTCTTTGGTGCGTAGTTCCATTGGAAGAAAGAAATCATCCATCTTTATAACGCTTACATTTCTAACACTTGTAATGTCTTGAGAAAGAGTTGTTTTTCCAGAGGCACAAGGGCCATCAAAAACAACTATGTGTGCCCCGCCATCTATTTTTGACAACACAGTTTCTACCCTTTTCTCTCTTTCTCTAATCATGATTCTACTCTAGCAGAAAAAGATAACAGTTGGAATTATACATTTTTGAGATAATTGTAATGAACTATTATATTAAGAGTTTATCCCTTTTTCCCTTTCATCTAATTTGACTTCCTAGCACAATGGAAATGTCTCTTATTTATCTTACCATACATATACTTTCCACAAAAAATGTTGCTATCATAAAATGAGGTGATATATTTAGGTTGTCTCCTTACTCTTCAAGTACAGCCTAGATTTCTCAAAAAAATGAATGGATACAACCAAGTAACAAACGAAAGCAAAAAACTGGGGATAAATAATCATCTTCAGTATAGAAGTGAGAATTGAATGGAGATAATAAACAACATATCAAAAAAGTTGAAAGATGATCTCAAAGAGGAAATAAGATTTGGAAGCAAACTTTCAATCGCTGCAACATGTTTCTCTATCTATGCTTTTGAAGAACTCAAGGATGAGCTTAAAAAAATTGAGGAACTTAGGTTTATTTTTACATCTCCATCTTTTACAACAGAGAAGACACCAAAAGAAAGAAAAGAGTTCTATATTCCACGTTTCAACAGAGAACGCTGTCTTACAGGTGCCGAATTTGAAATTAAACTGAGGAATGAGTTATTGCAAAAGGCTATCGCACGAGAATGTGCAGATTGGATTAGACGCACTGTTAAGTTCAAATCAAACACGACAGATGAAACAATGATGGGATTTATGAATATAGATGATATTTCATATACTCCTATAACAGGTTTCACGACAGCAGAACTCGGATGTGAAAAAGGCAACAATGCCTACAGTATGATAAACAAATTCGAGTCGCCCGTCTCTAACGAATATATTAAGCTCTTTAATTCTCTTTGGAAATCAGACAAGATGGAGGATGTTACAGATAAAGTTATCGAGAGCATTTCAATGGCCTACAAAGAGAACCCCCCTACCTTTATCTATTTTGTAACCCTCTACAACATCTTTCATGAATTTCTCGAGGATATATCTGAAGACACATTGCCTAATGAAGCAACAGGTTTCAAAGACAGTAGAATCTGGAAAATGCTCTATGATTTCCAGAAAGATGCAGCATTAGGGATCATCAACAAACTTGAGAAATACAATGGCTGTATCCTTGCAGATAGTGTAGGCCTTGGAAAGACATTCACAGCCCTATCTGTCATTAAGTATTATGAAAACAAAAACAAGAACGTTCTTGTCCTCTGTCCAAAGAAACTTGGAAATAACTGGATAACATTTAAAGGTAATTACCTCAACAACCCAATAGCAGAAGACAGACTTCGCTATGATGTTCTCTTTCATACAGACTTATCGAGGACTCATGGCTACTCAAACGGCATAGATCTCTCGCGTCTTAATTGGAGCAACTATGATTTAATCGTTATCGACGAATCACACAATTTCCGTAATGGAGGTCAAATCTATGGGGATGAAAAGAAAGAAAATCGTTATGCAAGGTTGATGAATCAAGTAATTCGCAAAGGAGTGAAAACGAAAGTTCTAATGCTTTCAGCGACACCCGTAAACACAAAGTTATTGGATTTAAAGTGCCAACTTGAACTTGCATATGAAGGTGATGCATCAAATATTGATTCACTTCTCAATACTAAACGCTCAATCAATGACATTTTCACTTCAGCCCAAAAAACATTCAACAAATGGAGTAAACTACCTATCAAAGAAAGAACAACTGAATCCCTACAAAATTCATTGGATTTTGATTTCTTTGAGCTTCTTGATTCTGTTACGATTGCACGATCTAGAAAGCATATTCAGACATATTACAACACCAAAGATATAGGAGATTTTCCGACAAGACTCACACCTCTATCATATCGTCCTCCTCTTACAAATCTAGACAAAGCAATCACATACAATGAGATTTTTGACATCCTTATGACGCTGAATCTCTCTATCTACACACCATCAGCTTTCATCCTAAGTAGTAAAAGGAAGAAGTATGATGAGCTTTATGACAGCAACAGGCCTAATGCAAACCTCAATCAGTTAGGGAGAGAACAAGGTATCCGCTATCTGATGGCAGTAAATCTTATGAAGAGAATGGAAAGCTCAGTACACTCCTTTCGCCTCACACTTGAAAGAATACAGTCTTACATTTCCTCGATACTTGATACCATCAAAGAGTTTGAGAAACATAAGGATGATGTACTAAATCTCACTGATTTCTCGAATATGACAGAATTAGACAGTGATGATGAAAACGCAGAAGGTCTTCTTAAAGTCGGACGGAAGATTCAGATCAGTCTTGCAGATATGGACTACATTAGTTGGAAGAGAGATCTTGAAACAGACCTTGATAATATCGCTATTCTTGATTCATTGGTTAGAGATATTACACCTGAATACGATACAAAACTCAAAGAGCTTATTTCAGTCATTGACAACAAAATACAAAACCCGATAAATGAAGGCAACAAGAAAATACTCATTTTTACAGCTTTCGTCGACACAGCTGAATATCTATATAGCAATATTGCATCAAGAATTAAGACTCAGTATGGATTGGATACCGCTCTCATCTCAGGTTCAATAGAAGGTAGATCTACCATAAAAGGCTTGAAATGTGATCTCAACACCATCCTTACGTGTTTTTCCCCAATATCAAAAGACAAAGAGATGCTGATGCCTACCAATTTTGCTAATATCGACATTCTTATTGCAACAGACTGTATCTCTGAAGGACAGAACCTTCAGGACTGTGACTATCTCATCAACTATGATATCCATTGGAATCCTGTCAGAATAATTCAAAGATTTGGAAGAATAGACAGAATTGGAAGTCGAAATAAGGTAATCCAACTTGTTAACTTTTGGCCTAATATCACTCTTGATGAGTATATTAATTTAAAAAGCCGTGTAGAAACAAGGATGAAGATTGTTGATTTAACCTCAACTTGCGATGAAGACATCCTCTCCCCAGAAGCGAGAGCAGACCTTGATTACAGAAAAGAACAACTAAAAAAACTTCAGGAAGAGGTTGTCGATATAGAGGATATGAGTAGCGGTATCTCAATCATGGATCTTGGCCTTAATGATTTCAGAATGGATCTAGTGGAATACATTAAGACACACCCAGAGATTGAAAGAGCTCCATTCGGCCTCAACGCCGTTACGAGGTGCAAAGAGAATACACCCCCAGGGGTCATCTTTGTTCTTAAAAACAAAACAAGTAATGTCAATGTTGATAAACAAAATAGACTTCACCCCTTCTATATGGTGTATGTGGATATGTTTGGAAATGTCATAACTAATCATCTCTCACCCAAAAAACTACTAGATAAGATGAGACTTCTCGCTAGAGATGAGGAAGAGCCGATTTTATCTGTCTGTAAACCATTTAACAAAGAAACAAAAGATGGACGAGACATGAAAACCTACTCTATTCTCCTCGACAAGGCTATAGACTCAATAATCGAGAAGAAAGGTGAGAGTGATGCACAAACATTCCTCTCTGGAGGACAGGTATCCTTCATAAATACTCTAATTAAGGGAATTGATGATTTTGAACTCATCTGTTTTCTTGTAATCAGGGAGGAACAATGCTAGGGCTACCAAAGAGTACCGAAGTATCGCTACCCCTCTACAAAAAAAATATTCTCACTAATTTTATGGGAACTCCTAAACAGAAGAATCTTTTCAATGATGATATCGCCTCAATAAAAATCACAAATGAGTTGTCTGCAAGATCTCTACCTGTAGAGCCAAGTATGACTATTAATGGAATATTCATAATAGAGATCGTCTCGAAGTATAAAGAGATACATCAGGAAGTGATTGAGATGCTTTTTCGCTTAATTCCACAGCACATTGTCCTTGCCATCCGCTTTGATGATAATATCAAGCTTATAGTCCATCATAATAAAACATTTATGACAGAATGGATGCCAATCGGATATATTTTAAATATCGAAGGGCTATCGATAGATGAGATATGGAAGCACATTGTTGAGACAATTGGAAACTTCCAAGTAGAAGAAGGTAAATCTCTTAATAAACAAATTGAACATAATTCTGAAATTCAGGCTATATTAATGAAAATAAAGAAAATTGAAAACAAAAAAAGAAACACTAAGACCCCTCGAATTAAGTATGAGTTACATCAGAAAATTCAAGCTCTTACAGAAGAACTGGAGGCTCTAAAGAGGAATTGATATGGCTGATAAAGAAAAAAATCTTAAATCAAACATCATAGCTACTAATTCGGCAGACGCGTCTGCCGAATTGGTGGTAAATCAAAATCAAATATACAAAACAATACGAAAACTGATAATAACGTCAAGGCATCAAATTTATTCTTCTATCAATGCATCCATGCTTGCTGTGTATTGGAACACAGGTAAAGAAATCTATAACGCATGCGGAGAAAAATACCGTGCTACCTATGGCAAGCAGATACTCCAATATATTTCAGAAAAGTTGACAGCCGAGTTTGGAAAGGGATTCAGTATACGAAACCTTCGAAATATGCGTCAATTTTACTTAACATTTCCTGATTTGCAATCTCTTCATTCAGAGTTGAGTTGGTCTCACTATCTCCTACTGATGAATATCGAAGATGAAAAAATACGAACATTCTATCTTTGCGAAACAGTAAAATCAGGATGGAGCGTCCGTCAGCTAGAAAGGCAGATAAATACAATGTTCTATCAGAGGCTTCTTGCAAGTCGAGATAAAGAAAGTGTTTCAAAGGAAATCCAAAAGAGCTCTCCAAAACCTGAATATGAAAATATCATAAGAGATCCATATGTACTTGAATTCTTGGATCTTCCACCTAATGAACATTACTATGAATCTGATTTAGAAGAAGCTCTAATAACTCATCTACAGAAATTTCTATTGGAACTTGGAAGAGGATTCTCATTTGTAGCACGTCAAAAACACTTCAACATTGATGGCCGTCATTTTTATATTGATCTTGTCTTTTACAATTACATAACGAAATGCTTTGTTCTGATTGATCTCAAAACAGGAGACCTAACGCATCAAGATATTGGGCAAATGCAGATGTATGTGAACTATTATACAAGACATATGATGAATGAAGGAGATAATCCTCCTATAGGAATCTTACTATGTGCACAAAAAAGTGATACTTTAGTTCAGCTAACATTACCAGAAGACAATACACAAATTTACGCAGCAAAATATATGCCATATATGCCAACTGAAGAGGAATTGAAAAAAGAGCTAAACCTTAAAGACTTTGAAAAACTGGAGAATAACTATGGAAAAGGTGTAGATATTGACGATTCTAGATAGCTTTTCCCATAGGTAGCAATTGAAGAAAATCAAGAGCATTAATAATTTACATGGTTTCAAATAGCAGATTATATATGATAAGTAAGGGAGCTTTCATAGGGCAAAGGCTATGACAAATTAAAAATAAATAATCTCAAATACGTTGAATTTAATGATTATCATGTTCTCATTCAGTCTTAATTGCTAGAATAGTGCACTCTTTGAAATTTAATATGTGAAAACTCCATCATAATTCTGCCCTAGCAGAAAAAGATAACAGTTGGAATTATACATTTTTAAGATATTTGTAGTACAAATTGGGAAAAGTGCATTCTCGTCAAGAGATTTAATATGGCAAAAAAACAAGAGAGGAAATAAAATGAAATCATGGAAAAGAAACAATTTAATTTAAGATTAGGTTTTCATAAGTTTTTCACTATTGTTTATCTTCCACTCTCTATTGCATTCTCTGTTTTTGTTGCAATAGGAAACTATTTTTCAATTGGAAGATTAGAACTAACATCTCTTTTTTCTTATATTGAAGCTGTAAGTCTGATGTTACCATACGTTGCTGCAGTTCTTAATACTGTAGCATTAATTGGGTTACTTGGTTTTACATCATTTGGAAGGAGGACAATCCTTTTCTCTGAAACATTTAAAATTCTTCTCCTACTCTTTGTAATCTTTGGCAATATGGTAGAAGGAAATATGGTTAAAGCCCTTATTGCTTCTCTAATTGCTATCTTTGATGCTTTTGTTTATGGATACTATAAATCTCGCGAAGAATACTTCGTTGTAGGAGGAAGATCATATAAAGAAACAAGAGCATACTTTTTAAATAAAGATAAAAAAGAAGAAGTTAAAATGCCTAACTCTGTTTGTCCTTGCAGTACTAAAAGTTGCTCTGCCCTCTCTGAAAAAACAACAAATAATTGTTGCGCAAAAAAGGTAGAAGAACCTAAGGTAGAAGAACCTAAGGTAGAAGAACCTAAGACAGAAGAACCTAAGACAGAAGAACCTAAGACAGAAGAACCTAAGACAGAAGAACTTAAGACAGAAGAACCAAAGGTAGAAGAACCAAAGGTAGAAGAGCCTAAGGTAGAAGAGCCTAAGGTAGAAGGACCTAAGACAGATGTAGAAAAAGAGGAAGAACAAAAAATGGAAGAAACTAAGAAAGAAACTGTTATCGATGAACTTAAGCTCACACCTTTTGATGGAGAAGTTGCTTTAAAAGACACAATAAAAAAGACAACTGTTATCTATAGCAATAAAGATAATGATAGAGTCAAAATGATTTCTTCTACTCTTATTCTTGTAAAAGATAAAACTATCTTAAACATTCTTGTTGATAACCCAACAGATGAAACTTTTGTCAAAGAGGAATGGCTAATACAAAATAGAGTCCATTATATTTCAGAGAAAGAATTACCACCAAAAGCTCAAACTACTCTTTCTTTCGAAATAAATAGAGTAACTGACAGATTGTCTATCTCTCTTCTATCTCTTGTTAACAAGCAAGAAGAAACAACTAAAGCATAGAAATAGGGTCAACATCAACCTCTAAGTGCGCTCCTGAAGGAACTTTGAAAGAGGACAAAAGTTCCGATGTAAAAGAAAGGAGTGCACTTATTTTTGTGCTTCTTAAGAGCACATGATAGCGCCATTGTTGTGCTTGCTTTTCAATCAAGCAAGGAGATGGCGAGAAAATTTCAATATCTTCATTGTTAAGTGCTAATTTTTCAGCACAACAGCCCAAAGCTTCTGCCGAGTCTCTAGCTTTTTCTTCGCTTTTGCTTCTGATAGTTAGATTAATTAGTCGTGTATATGGAGGGAAAAGAGTTTCTCTTCTTTCTGATAATTCTGAATCATAAAAGTCATCAAGACGATTCTCTGCTACACAGACAATAGCTTTAGCTAGTGGTTGCATTGTTTGTATTACAACGCGCCCATCATCACGATAGCGCCCCGCCCTTCCAGCCACTTGATATAGTAAGCTAAATGTCCTCTCCCCTGCTCTAAAATCAGGAAGTGAGAGAGAGCTATCAGCATTAAGTATTCCGACAAGAGAAACTAATGGAAAATTTAACCCCTTTGCTATCATTTGCGTTCCAAGAAGAATATCTATCTTTCCCTCTTTAAACTCTTTTAATATCTGAGCAGTCTTTTCTTTGTCCCCTTTTATACTATCTGTATCAAGTCTTTCAATTCTGCTATTTGGAAAAAGGAGGCGAACCTCTTCTTCTGCCATTTCTGTTCCAAAACCACTTGGAATTAGATCTCTACTATTACAAACAGGGCAAGTTTTAATGAGAGGAGAAGAATATCCACAGGTATGACAGACAAGACGCATATCTTTCTTATGATATGTTAGAGAAACAGAACAATTTGGACATTGGAGAATATGACCACAACTTTTACAAACATAGCCATAGGAGAAGCCTCTTCTATTTAAAAATAGAATTACCCCTCTCTTTTGAGAAAGAGCATATCTTATTTCTTCTTCTAGACTTTGGCTTATATTTCTCTCTTCACCAACCATATTTACTACTTTAACTCTAGGATACCTTGCTTCTCCTATCCTATTTTTCATAACTATAGAGGTAATCTTCTGACTCTTCATCAGTCGCCATGCTTCCATTGATGGAGTTGCAGACCCCATAATTAGTTGAGCACCTAGCTTTCCTGCCCTGTACTGAGCAACTTGCCTTGCCGAATAGCGAGGAGTAGAGCCAGACTTATAAGAAGTCTCATGCTCTTCATCAAGTACAATTAAACCTAAATTCGGGCAAGGAGCAAAAACACTACTTCTTGCTCCTATAACAATGTCGACCTCTCCATTAATAATTCGCATCCATTCTTTTAAGCGCTGAGAAGGAGTAAGTGAAGAATGAAGAATCGCAACTCTCTTATTAAAGCGATTATAAACTTCACCTCTTAATTGGTGTGTAAGAGTAATTTCAGGGACGAGATACAATACCTGCTTTCCCTCTTTTATAACATCTTCCGCTCTTCTAAGATAAACTTCACTCTTACCAGAACCTGTTACGCCAAAGAGATAGACAGCTTCATCTTTTTTTTCTCGTAATATTGAAAGTGCCCTACTTTGCTCATCTGTAAGCTTTTCAACAGGCGAAAATGATGAGATGTTATCAAAAGCAGAATATTCGCTTTCTCTTCGTCCGGATGGAATCATTAAAGAAAGATTAACGCCCACACTCGAAAGGTACATATGAGTCATCCATTCTGCTAACTCGATGAGTTCTTTTGTAAAAACAGCCTCTTTGTCGATAACTCTCTTTATTGGCTTTATTTCGTAATCAGTATTTTCTATTTTATCTAGCTCTTCTATTACAAAGCCTGTTTTTTCAACCTTTCCAAAAGGAACTACAACTCTCTTTCCAAAAAGAGAGGTTCCTTCTTCCTTTGGTGGGACTAGATATGTATAGACATTATTTAATGGGATATTTAAAACAACAGATACCCACTTCACGCTTTTTCGTCTCCAATAGAGCTCATGATGAATTTCAGGTCTTCCCAAATTGGCGCCCTAAGCCCTCTATTATTGGTTAAATCGAGCGGAGAATAGGTACAAAAAGTAGTAATACCATTTATTGTATATGTTTTTCCTCTAAGTTCATCAAATGGCACACTTTTACGTAACATATATTGAGCAACGCTTTCACCGAGAAGTACCAATGCCTTTGGTTTTATAGAAAGCATCTCCTCTTTAAGGTGATCCTTACAAACAGATGCTATTTCTCTAGAGAAAGCTTTAACTGGACATTTAATTAATGATGACACAGCTATCTCTTTTCTTTCTGCGTTCATCGCACTTAACCACTTTGAAAAATAGAGCGAAGATTCAGGAGAAAAAAGAGTATCGCCTTCAGGAGACGGAAGAATAAAGAATAGCTTTGGTTCTTTGTTTAAGATAGGCTCTGCATAGACTCTTCTTGAGAAACAAGCTTCACATTTATGGCAAGAAGAAACATCTTCCTTGTATGGCCTATCTTCAACTTTTTGAGGTGTAGTTAAAGAGTATAAATAAGAGTCATGCTCTTCCATCAAACAGTCATTTGAGAAGAGTGCCTCTGCTTCATCTAACATTTCTAAAAAGTATTCTTTAGTAATATTTTCACTCATGTTCTTCCTCAAACCACTTATACTCATCTTCATCATAGCTTATTTTAGCTAGATATAAGCCACTTGAAGGAAATGTTTTTAGGGCATTAGATCTATTTTTGCTATCTAATCTTTCTTTAAAGGATTCACACTTTTCATTCTTTAAAGCACACTCAACCATAGTACCTACCATACTTCTTACTTGATGATATAAAAAAGCATTTCCTACAACTCTGTATTTATAAACCCTAAATCCATAGAGATCTTTTTCTTCACTCCATTGGGATACATAGATGTCCCTTACTTTAGATTCGCATATATCTTTTGAAGAGCAAAATGTTGTGAAATCATGGGTCCCTTTTAACATAGATGCATACTCATTTAGAAGAGAAAGATTTGGTAGACTCTTTATTGCTGTCACTCTGTCTTTGTCAAAGGGAAGAATTGAATCATAGCTTTTAATGAAGTACCAGTACTCCCTAGACATTGTTGTAAAGCGTGCATGGAAAAGATCTTTCATCTCTTCTGATGAAAGAATTCTAATTGAAGGAGGAAGCTTTGAGTTTAGTATGAAAGAATACGCTTTAGCATCGATAGATGAATTAGTGTCAAAATGGGCAACTTGGCATAAAGCATGAACACCACTATCTGTACGACCAGAACCCTGAAGAAAGACCTTTTCACCTAGTAAAAGACTAAGTTCATTTTCTATTGTACTTTCAACCGATGGGGCATTATCTTGATTCTGCCAGCCATGAAAAGACGAGCCATCATAACTTATTACAAGCTTAATCCTCTTTTTATCTTCTGGCATTGTTACAGATGGTCTCTTCCAATCTTTTCTACTCATTTTCTATAACCACAAAGGCAAGAGAATAGTCCCCATCATGAGAAATAGAGAGGTGAATCGACTCTTTTCTTTCGCCACGTAAGAGAATATATGGAGCTCCCATATAGTCTTCTCTTATTTCTATATCTAAGGGAGTAATACCCTTAAACCCAGTTCCAAGTGCTTTTACTAGGGCCTCCTTAGAAGCAAAGCGTGAACCAAAGTACTCACTTTTGTTCACTCTATTCTCGGCTTCTTTTCTTTCATATGGAGTAAATAGATGCTCAAAAAGACTCTCTTTATATTCCCTAAATCGTGAATTAAGAACTATATCTGTACCAATCTTGATCATCACTCAGATGCACTATTTTCAAAAAGAATCCTTACTGTAGCAGGAGATGCTGCAACACTCAGGCCATTAGAAGTAAATATGTCTCTATCATATTCAAGGGAGACAACCCTTCTAGCAATACCATCGCTCATAACATCTGAAAAATCTACAGTCGCAGTAATAAGCGAAGGGTCTACAAGATAAATAACACTATCATTACCCGTAATTACGACATCAACAGAATCAGGGACAAGTGAAATTGGCTGGAAGGAGCTACTCTCGTCAAGAATAACCTTAACAGGAATAGTAACAACTCTATCTGTAGCGTTTAGGAATCTAATTGAAACAACAATAGCCAAAGCACAGATAAAGGAAACTATCTTAACAACCCAGTTAGCAAAAACTACAGAGGAAAATTTATTCTGTGACTGCATTGTTGTCATCCTCCTTGTTGTTATTTGATTCTATCTTTATATCTTGAGGAACAACGTCCTTGCCACTTAATAGCATCAAGAGCATTTCCTTAACAACATCAGAATCCAAGTTATAGTAGATGTTGGCATTGTATGCTAAGGAAATAGCACCAGTTTCTTCAGACACAATTAGAATAACAGCATCAGATTCTTCACTTAAACCGAGTGCTGCACGGTGTCTTGTACCAAACGTATCTTTAATTGATGTCTGTTTAGATAGAGGCAAATAACATGCTGCATATGTACACTTTCCACCTTGAATAACACATGCTCCATCATGAAGGGGTGTATCGTGGTCAAATATTGTAAGAATCAAGTTTGCAGATAAATCAGCATTTAGTTTTGTTCCAGATTCATATATATTTTTCAAGTCTGTATTTCGAGGAAAAACAATCAAAGCTCCCCTCTTTTTACTTACCAAGTTAGTACATGCATTTAGAACAGAATCTAACTGACTAGAAGATGTTTGAGATGACCTAAAAAGACCTCTTCTTTTTGTTCCGGAAAAGGCTCTCCTTAATTCTGGGGTGTAGAAGACAACTATAGCCATCAAGAATGGAACTAAAAGCCCCTTCATTACAGTTAGAATAACCTTCAATTCCAAGACATATGAAAAGCCATAAAGAATAACTATGGCTACTATGATTGAAGCAAGTTCTCTAGCCCTAGTTTCGGCTACAGCCATATAGAACTTGTAAATCAAAAATGTCAGTATTAATGTTTCGAGGGCTAATCGTACATAATCTAAAGTAGATAAGCCATTAAACAATTCAACCATCATCTGTTCCTTTTTTAATTAAACCCAGTTTAGCGTTCGACTAACTGCCTTCTTCCAAAATCCTACCTTTTTTTGCCTCTCCTTGTCATCCATTGTAGGTGTCCACCTTGTCTGTTCTTTCCAATAAGAACGCAAAGAATCAACATTTTTCCAAACACCTACCGTTAAACCAGCTGCATAGGCTGCCCCCAAAGCTGTAGTTTCTGCAATAACTGGTCTGATTACAGGCTTAGCGAGAATATCTGATTGGAAAGCCATAAGAGGCCAAGAATTTGTCATTCCACCATCAACCTTTAAATACTTTATCTCAACACCACTGTCTTCTTCCATAGCGCAGAATATGTCATATGCCTGAAAAGCTGTCGCTTCTAATACTGCGCGACAAATATGTTCACGAGAGGCATATCCTGTAAGACCGGCAATTACTCCACGTGCATCACTACGCCAATATGGAGCAAAAAGACCAGCAAAAGCAGGGACAATATATACACCTCCACAATCTTGAACAGAAAGAGCAAGTTCATCTAATTCCTTCGCAGATGATACCATCTTTAAATTATCTCTTACCCATTGAACGAGAGAACCAGCAACAGCGACAGAGCCTTCTAAAGCATAAATTGGCTTTTCACCCTCTATTCTGTATGCCACTGTTGTTAATAGTCCATGCTGAGAATAACAAATCTCTTCACCAATGTTGGCAAGCATAAAGCATCCTGTACCATATGTACACTTACTGCTTCCTTTATCAAAACAAGCTTGGCCAAAGAGAGCTGCCATCTGATCTCCAAGTATTCCACAAACAGGAATTGATGCTTTAAATGGGCCATCTGGGTCTGTATAACCATAAATAACACCAGAAGAAGATACTATTTCAGGTAAACACTCCTTTTTTACACCTATTATTGATAGTAGTTCATCATCCCACTTCTGAGTTGCTATATTCATTAGCATATATCTTGAGGCATTAGTAACATCGGTAATAAGAGCTTTTCCACCTGTTAATCTATATGTCATGTATGTGTCGATAGTTCCAAAAACAAGTCGACCTGTATCTGCATTCTTTTTAACAGCAGGAATGTTGTCTAATAACCATCGAATTTTTGATGCAGAGAAATATGGAGAATATAATAGGCCAGTTTTCTGCCGAATAAAATCCTCACTAACTATTTTAGAGAGTACGTTGTCTATATAATCTGAGCCCCTCAAATCCTGCCAAACAATCGCATTATGATAGCTTTTTCCCGTCTCTCGATCGAACGCTATAATTGTTTCTCTCTGATTTGTTATTCCAATTGCAACAATATCATCACCTTGAATACCTGTTTTTTCGAGAGAATCAGAAATAACAGCACATGTATTTCTCCATATTTCTTCTGGATTATGTTCAACCCAACCTGGACGTGGATATATTTGCTTATGTTCTATCTGGCTAGTTGAAACAATATTGTTGTTCTCATCAAAAATAATGAATCTAGTGCTTGTTGTTCCTTGGTCTAGTGCTCCTATATACTTCATCTAATACCTCTCTATTACTATATATTACCAAAAGGTAGAGATATTACCTCAAAATTATTCTTGGATTTTTTTGCCATCTTTGAACTTGTTAATGCGGTAATCGAATTGTCCTTCTTTAACTGATCTATCAAAGTTGATTTAGCCTTTTCCATATCGCTCAAACTAACAGATAGCATTGATGCTTTAATGTCACGCCTTAAATTATCTGTTATCTCATATAAATAGCGCCTTAAATCAACAATACCCTTGCTTTGTGGTCCAACAGGTCTCACATCTTTTGCTAAAACTTTTAACTTCGCGTTTTCAAGTTTCTCTTTTGTTAAATCTTCTTTCTCAATAGAAATGAAAAAATCATCTATAGTTTTATCGAGTCTTGGATCTCGGTAGCTATAGAAGTAAATGATATTCTCAGTTATATCTAAAGAAGCACCTGTCCCATACGCACCACCTTTTTCTCTGACGAGAGTCCATAACTCAGATTGAGAAAGAATAGAAATAAGCATTCGTTCTGAAGAACAATAGTTTTTATCTTCAGCGCAAGATGGAGCTGAAAGAGCTATATAAGAGACAGGAGTTGAAAATGTATATGCAATATTCTTCTTCTCATCAGCACTAATAATGTGACTTGCTTCGCCACTTCTCTCCTCTCCTTTAATTGCTTTTACAAACGAAGAAGAAAGAGAAGCAAAACTGTCTACAACATCATCTTCACATGTCAAATGGTAAATAACTCTATTTTTAGAGAAAACTTTTTCAGCAACCTCTTTTAGTTTTTTTCCAATATCTTCACTTTTTTGCTTCAACATACTCTTTATTTTTATCCAGTAACTCAACCCTTGAGTTCTTTCTGAAGTATATAAGCTAGGAGAAAAAGTACGTGATGAGCTAGTCAAAGAAAAGAGATGCGCTTGAGAAACAACAGATGATTCAAAATCACTCTCAATATCTTTTAAAACCGCACTAACCCTCTCTGAAGATGAGAAATCGCCTTCGTTTATAAGAGATAAAACTAAATCTAAGCTCTCTTTAAAATGTTCATTAAGACTTTTAAAACGAATAAGGAGAAAATCTCTCTCTTTGCCAGAGCATGTTGTTCCACATTCAAAAATAGAAGAAAAAGCTCCTGTTGAAAAACGCAGTTTTGTCAAAAATTCGGAGTATGAAAGTTTTCCTACGTTTGTCATTGTGATTACACGACTAAGCAGACTAACATACTCAAGCTCTTCTATCGTCAAGTCACTTACATCAAAAGCGATATCTGAATAAACAATTCCATTAGTATGAAGAGGTGAAACTATTATTCCATAATGCTCTTCTCTTTTTATTTCATTTGTTTTATTGGGAATATCACTTAAACTAAGACGAGGCAGTGTTTTAAGGCTCTCTATGGAGTCCTTTTCTTCTTCATACTTTTTATATCTCTTTTCGTCCTCAACTGAGTAACAGCTTTTCCTTTCTTCTATTTTTCTTTGTATTTCTGCTTCTCTTTTAATGGAATTATTCTTATCTATTACAATAGTCGATAACAAAACATTGTGATTTTCTAATAAGTTTTTCTCAATCCACTTTTCAAAAAACTTATCATCTTTTTCTAGCGCCTCTCTTATATATTGAATCTCCTTTCTTGGCTCAAGCATCTCTGAAGGATTTTTCCCATATGCCCAACCTTTATCAACTCGCGTAAAGAATATTCTATAGCCAGTAGGAAGTCCTTCTTTTATCTCTTGGAGTCTAAACTCCATTCGTCTAATAGAAGCCTCAATTAACGTTTTATCGAGTCCCTCCTCAACAATTTCTTTTAAAGAAGCAAAAATCATCTCTTTGATTTTTTCACTGTCTTTTTCTTCTGCGCCTGAAACACCAACTGCAAATGTCAAATTAACTTCAGAATCATTCATCCCGCTCTCTGAAGAAATATCCAAACCTAACCCAGATTCGATTATTCTTCTATACAAAGGACATCCAGGATTTCCTAAAAGAATATCAACAAGCAAAGATAGAATAGTGTTTAGTTTAGAATCCGATGATGGTCCTAAAAGCCAAGAAAGCATAACAGACGCGCTATCATCATCTTCATCGCTATCACTTGTAGCTCTTACGCTTTTACTTTCAGACCAACTTTTAGGGCTTTTTGCTCTCTCAATTTTTTCGCCTTTTTCCCTATCTTTTAGATAGTTGTCATTTAAGAAAGAAAGTTTCTCTTCTATGTCCAAATTTCCATAAAGAAAAAGCGTTATGTTGTTAGCAACATAATACTTTTTGTATGTTTCAACAAACTTTTCATAACTCAAATCGATTATGTCAGGAGGATTTCCACCTGACTCAAACCTATAAGGCGATTTTTCATCAAACAAGAACCTATTTATAGTACTTTGAACGACACTAGAATGATCTGAAATATCGCCTTTCATTTCAGAGAAGACCACTCCTTCTGCTTGTAGTGAATCTTTAGCTTTAACAAGCCTAATTCCCTCTTGCATAAAAGATTCTTTTCTTAAGAGTGGCTCAAAGACTGCATCAGTGTAGACAGAGAAGATATTATCAAAATCTTTCTTTACAGGACTTGCTGCTGGAAAGTATGTTCTATCTGGTCCTGTCATTGCATTTAAAAATGTATTGCAACTATTACGATCAATTGTCATGAAAGGATCCCTAACTGGAAACCTTTTACTTCCAGTTAGAACTGTGTGCTCTAAGATATGAAAAACACCTGTATTATCAAAAGGTGGTGTATAAATGTTATAAGAAAAGAAGCACTCATTATCATCTGATGATAAAAAGTAAACTTCCATATCTGTTTTAATATGCTTAAATAGATACCCTGTAGAGTTATAATCATTAATCTCTTTTACATCTAAAAGACGAAAACCACTATAAATATTGTTTACTTTGTATTGTCCAAACATGTGCTAATTATAGCTAATAAAATAAGTGAAAAATAGCATGCATTACAATTTGTTTTCCTTTTGAAGAAAATGTAATATTATTTGCCTATGTTATATATAGGACCACATGTTTCAATTTCAGAATCAATAGCTTTAGCTCCTGAAAGAGCTTATAGTTTTGGCGCTACAGGCTTTGCTCTTTTTTCTAAGAACCAAAGAATGTGGAAAAGTCCTTCTTTGAAAAATGATGAAATCGAAAAATTTAAAATAAATTTATCCTCACTAGGATACAAAAAAGAAGCAATACTTCCGCATGCTGGTTATTTAATTAATCCAGCTTCACCTTCGGAAGAATTACAAGAAAAATCTCTTTCTCTTTTTCTAGATGAGATGAACAGACTCCACTCTTTAGGCTTAGATGTTATCAATATCCACCCTGGTGCTTACAAAGAGGGAGACAAAATAGATGGTATAAAGCGTTCCGCATTAATGATTAATAAAGTATTGGAAGCTTATCCAGATATGAGAGTTTCAATAGAAAACACAGCTGGGGCTGGAACGATAATTGGATCTAAATTTGAAGAACTTGCTCAAATATTTGATGAAATAAAAGAAAAAGAAAGAGTTGGCTTTACCCTCGATACAGCACACCTATTTGGTGCAGGCTACGACGTAAAGAGTGATATAAATGGCGTTCTTGATTCTTTTTTCAAGATGTTTGGTGAAGATAAACTATTCGGAATGCACTTAAATGATTCCAAAGTCCCTCTTGCCTCCAATAAAGATAGACACGATAACATTGGTAAAGGATTAATTGGAAAAGAAACCTTTATTGAAATAGTTAAAAGAAAAGAAGTTCAAAATATTCCTCTTATTCTTGAAACACCAGATGAAAGCCTTTGGAGCGAAGAAATTAAGGAACTATTAAATGCTGGAAAATAAAAATAGAATTCTTGTTTTAGGACATAGAGGTGCACCATTAAAAGAAATTGAAAACACTCTTGCCTCTTTCAAAAGAGCAATACTAGATGGTGCTGATGGCGTTGAATTAGATGTCAGAGTAACAAAAGATCATCGTTTGGTAGTTTCGCATGATAACTCTCTTAAAAGAGTATATGGCGTAGATTTGAAGGTTGAAGATTCAACGTTAGATGAAATACACAAAGTTGCTCCAGAAATACCATTACTAGAAGATGTATTTACTTCCCTTGGCCCAATATGCTACGACATAGAAATAAAAGCAGATCAACCAATTGACTATAATAAAGAGGTAGTAACGTTACTTATTCAAGAATTAGAAATGCACAAAGAGGTAACAAAAAATCTAGTCGTTTCTTCTTTTAATCCTTTGGCTATGCGCCTATTTGCCAAATTAACAAAAAATAAGTATCCAATGGGAATAATCTATGATGGTCCCCCAACCTCCCTTCCTTCAATAATGAGACGGGGACAAGGAAGATTTTTCTTCCCATGCTCTTTTTTAAAGCCGAAGTGGGATATTGCTGTGCGAGAAAAGAAAAGTAAGAAAAAATACCCTGTTTGTCCATGGACTGTCGATACTGTTGATGCTCTTTGGGAGATGGTAAAACTTAATCCTCCATTCATTATTACAAATGATAGTGAGAAAATCGTTAAAACTCTCCGAGAAGATATCCACAGGTAATTCTAATCTGATATTCGAGTAATCGCGCTGATGAATCTTCTTCGCTTTCGCCAGAGATAGCGTAGTGCATCGTAGGATATTCTTTCGTAGTTCCTGTTGAATTATCTATCTTTGTGATTGTTCCCTCAGAGTACGAGTAGACAAGGCCGAGAGATGAAACTCTATCAACAATACCAATTCTTACCATGTAGATTATTTTCTTATCACTATAGTTTTCTTTTAAATAGTCCAAAGCTTCCTCTTGGTCTTCTCCTCCAAGTTCTACAACCTCAGGAGGAGTTAGCGACAAAGTGGAACACATATCAAGAATAATATCTTTTGCAATTTTGTAATTAATCGAGCTTCCATCATAATCAAATAGAGCAATAGCAAATATGCTTTCTCCTTCTTTGTATGTCTCTTTCTTTACATATTCTGCAGATAGTTTATTATTTTCTATTTGCTCTCTAAGAGAAGATAAAAATGTACTATCTGTTTTAGCTTCAATTTGAGAAATAATATCCTCATCAAGCTCAATTGCTATTGTTATTTCTCCTTTTTTCAGAGAATAGGCATTCGTGCTATTAACAATTACAATACCTCTATCATCAGACTTCGCATCATAAGAGGATTGCATTATGGTTCCTTCTGGAGTAAGAGACGGATAATAAATTTTGACCTTTGCATCTTCAACAGGAGCTTTTAAAATGCCTTTATTTCTAAGAATCTTGAATCCATTTTCTCCATTCGTTTTCTTTGTTTTACCTAAGAATTCAAATGTAAGCTGCGAAGCATATCTTACAGCTCTCTCAATTAGATATTCTGTGCTGTATTCAACTTTTGAAGTATTACCTTCAAGTGATATTAACACAGCCTCAAGTAGACTATTTATCGCATAAACATCTTTATTTGATTTGTAATAAGAAAGAGATTCTTCTACTTTTGCTTCAATTCTATTTTCTCTATCTAACCGATCAAGATAATCCTTACTTCTTGCTTCATTTAATTTGGTTGTATTAGATACTGTTAGAACATAGTAGTACCAAACACCATCTTTTTCTTGAGAATAAACACTAGATAGCTCTGTACCAAACTGAGCAATCATATTTGTAGAGTATAGCTCTCTAAAGTATATATCGCTGTAGCTTATTCCATTTTCTTCGCCCATTTGATAAAGGACATTCATTATGGCATTCGTTTTAGCTTCTTCTTCACTTTGACCATTGCCTTCTCCTACAATAACTGTTGATGCTGCAATTGTGGGTGGAGAAGTAACCCAACTAGGAAGCTCTCCAGTTAGAGATGTTAGAGTTGAACAAGAAAATAAGAGTAAGACAAATAACAGTATTGCTATCGTTTTTTTCATATTCTACCTCCCAAAGAGAGAAGAATGTATTTAGTACCATCAACGTTAAGTAGACCTGCAGCAATGTCTATATTAGGGCTAAGAGCAGCGCTGAGAGTAACTGAATATGTACCTAACAGTTGTGTTTTTTTCGAAAGAGACAAACCAAGACCAACTTCTCCACTAAGTTTCATATTTCTTATGAAAGGAACATCAGACCATACAGTAGAGAAAACAAACTCACTTTTTAATCCTAGCGCAGGAATAATTTTTGCTTCTCCTACACTTCTATAGATTACAGAAAAATAGGGAACAAAAGGAAAAGTAAAAGTGGAATAATAAATGTTAAACATTGCACCATAGTCTGAGAACTTAATATTACTAAAAGCATTCAATGAAAAACTGAAATTATTTTCCTTTTTCAACCTCATCCCCACTTTGGGATTCTTTTGATATAAAGCTCTCAAAACTGTTGCATCGTCATACAAAGATGAAACTACAAAAAGAGCTTCTTTTTTTCCTTCATTGTTTCTTAATGAATAGATATCTCCTTTCTTAGCTTTTAAAAGGGAGACAGAAGAAAAAGAAGATGAATATATGTAATCTAGTTGTTCTCCCCCTAAATAGAGTTCTTCTTCATAATAGAACAAATTATTTACTTCACTTTGAAACAAAGAAGTAGGAGAAGAGAACTCAATGCTCTTCTCCCCATAGTTAATTAAAAATGAAATATCAGAATCTGTAAGATTAATTTTATCAATAGTAATGTCTATATCTTTTCTGTTACCAATTGCCTCATTAAAGGCTTTTTTTATCATCTCTTCTGTGCCAAAAGAAACTCGAGACTTAAAAGTTATAGAGGCAAACAAAGGTATAACGATAGAAAACAATACAATTAACAAACAAATCTTCTTCATTTAAGCTATTTTTGACTCCAATAATCTACGATACCTAAACAGAGGTTTGCGCTATTATTCATAGCACGAACAGAAATCCATTCTCGCTTAGAATGGAGGTTATGTCCGCCTGTAAAAAGATTTGGAGCAGCAACACCAGTTTCTGCCAATCTTGCACCATCTGTACCACCCCTAATGATGGCATCTTTAAGAGGTAATCCTAGCGCCTTTGCACTTTCAAAAACGGCTTCTCTTGCCTCTGGAGTTTTTTCGTTAGCCTCGAACATATTTCTGTAAGAAACTTTAGACTTAATATCTACCTTGGCACCGTGTATAGATGCAATTGTTGAAGCAATTGTCTCAACGCATTTAATTCTTCTCTCAAAGTTTTCTTTATCAAAATCTCTGATAAAGACGGAGAGTTTAGCCTCCGTTGATGTTCCACTAAAATTTAATGGGCAATAATATCCATAGCGACCATCTGTTGCCTCAGGACTTTCTGCTTGAGGTAATGAAGAAACAATCTGAGAACCAACAGTCACAGCATTTACAAGAACACCTCTTGCATCTCCTAAATGTATTGATGTTCCATGAATTGAGATATCAACACTTGCTGCATTAAAGCACTCTGTCTCAACATCTCCTTCAGCCGAACCATCTACAGTATAACAACAAACGCTTTTTAATCTTGAATGAGGGAACTTATCCATTCCCGCACCAGTTTCCTCATCAGGAGTAAAATAAACCTCAATATTTGGTCTCTTTACTTCAGGATGACTTACTAGGTAAGAGAGCATTTCCATAATTATTGCAACTCCTGCCTTGTCATCAGAACCAAGCAATGTTGTACCATCGCTAGTTATTATTTCCTCACCTTTGTAGAGAAGTAAATCTGGATCTGTTGACGGAGAAAGTATAACTCCATCCTTCAAAACGATATCTTTTCCGTCATACTTAGACCAAATCTGGGCTTTAACGCCGTCGCCTGGGCAATCATCTGCAGTATCAACATGAGCCATAAAGCCTATTGTTTTACTTCCAGAATTGCCTTTTAAAGTTCCCATAACAACCTTTTCTTCGCCATAGTATGTTTCAAGACCAAGTTCTTCAAGTTCCTTCTTTAATTCTTTTAAAAGAACCTCCTGGCCAGGTGTACTAGGACGGACAGTTTCACATAACTCAGGATTAGACATTGTATCGAATTTAGTGTATCTCACAAAACGATTCTTGAGTTCTTCATCAAACTTAATCATTTAATGCCTCCTTCCTTATTATACCAACAAGGAGGATTCAATGAGAATAAGATAATTATACTCTCCAGTTATATTCTTTCAAAAGCTTCTTAGTTCCATCTGTAATATGATAGATAGCAAAAACAAAGAGTACTAAAGCACCTGTTACATAGTTTGTAGATATTGCACTTTGTGTGTTAATAACACCTTGTGCTAATGCCCAAGCAGCTATTGGCTCTGAAGTTACATTATCTAGCCAGTTCTTAAATGCTTCTGAGTCTTGTTGTAAATCTTTATCTGACCACTCAAGGATAGTAATAAGAGTTGAGGCAACAACACCAGCAGCAATCGAAACAGCACTTGCAGCAGATACTTTTCCCCAGAACATTACCTTTGGTATGCATGCATAGACTATAGCCGCAGTCAAAAGGACAATTGACTTTACTGTTACACTTCTTAAATCTTTATAGAACTGTTCTTTTTCTCCAGGATTTAAACCACGAGCAATTCGTTTTCCTTCTTCTTTGAACTTTTTTTCAACTTCTCTACTCTTGTTTTCGAGCTCATTGTATTGATCCTTATCTAAAAAGCCTTTCGCCTTAGAAAGAACCTCACTGGCATCTTCAGCATTTTGAGATAAGCAAAGTAGTTCTAATAACTCTTTTCCATTTTCTTCTTGATAAAGATTTCTTGTTAATTCTTCGCCATCAAGAATACCATAAGAGTTAAACTCTTCTTCACTATACTCCCCTTCTTTAATCATGATTGCTCTTACATCGCTATAACATTGATTAATTAAGCGAGAACTCTCACTAAGAAGTTTTTCCTTCTCAATTTTTTTGTTCGAAGCAAGTTGTGGTGAACAAGAAGTTAAGAGCAAAGAAAAAATTAAAAAGTAACAAACAAGATTTGTAAAAAACCTTTTATTCATTTTTACCTCCAATACATACTCCAATATGTAGACTTATACGATTTGAAGAAAACTGAGGAATTGTTTTCAGCTTTTCTTCTTTGGTATCCTCAGCAGAAAATGTAGACCGGAGAGTATATTTTGGCCTAAGTACAAAATGATTAAATCTAAATTCCCATCCAACTGAAGCTTCAGAAGAAAAGTAAAAACCATCTGTAGGAGCATAAAGCCCCCACATGTATCCAATTTTTATAAGAGATACTTCCGCAAAAAACCCCATATCTTCAATTGGCCATACTCCAATCAGAATTCCGGATTCTAGCACATTTAAATTATAATCATTGCTTTTACCATACCTAAATGGGAATGTTAAACGAATATTTTTTATATCAAAACTAAGATCAGAATCAATTCTGACTCCTTTTAAGAAAAAAGAGTCAGCGCTTCTTAAATCCAAAGTAAAAGAAACTGGTACGGCAACAAGTGCAGTTATAGAAAAAATGAATAAAAAAATAGCCACGAATCTCTTCATGACTATATCTAAACAGTTCTTTATGTTTATTTTTGTCTACATTGAAGACAATTTGTAATTATTTCACCCATCCTAGTGTGTTCAAAAATTCATCTTTCCTCTTTTTTAAAGCACTACATACTATTTTTTTTGCATTCTGTGTATCTTTCAAATCTAAAGAAATTCCATAGTGTTTATCATCAACAAGGCCAACAGAATAGCTTTCAATTTCAGAAGTAAAGCAAGACCATATAACCTTTACACCACCAGAAAATCCCTTACGCTTATAGAAAACAATTTCACTCTTAGTAACAGCTATAGCACCACTAATTATTTCAGTCTCGTTTTCATTAATAAGTCCAGCCCTAGCAAAAAAGAAAGATTCTCCGTTTCTAGTTTTAGCAATCATCTTTTTAGTTACAAGGATGGCCGTTACATACCACAAACCTAGAACAACAAGCATTATTGGAATCATCCAAATATGTACAACTCCTTTAAATGCAGCAAAATAAGCAAAAACACCAACGATGCACATCAGCACAAATAACAAAGGATCTTTCTTCATTAACTTCTCCAAAAAGAAGAATAACAGAGAATAGAAAATAAAACAATTTCAGGTAAAATGACCGTTTTTCAATTTTTGACGTTATGTATATATATCACAAATTTGGAGGTTGATATGAAAAAGTACATTGTTGGACTATTTGTCCTACTTACTCTGTTCTCTTTTATTTCGTGTAAAGCAGAGCCAGAGACGGCAACACTTAGAGTTGAAATGGATAGCGAGAGAAGAACCCTCAAGCCTGACGAAAAAGAGATGAGTATTTACGGATACAAAGTCATTACTGTCAGTCCTGACGGTAAAGAATCAGATCCCTATTACACCTATTACTCTTACATTAATATCGATGGACTCAATGTAGGTAAATGGAAAATCAAGGTTTATGGTTTTAACTTTAATAGAAGAGACATTTCTTACGGAGAAGGAGAAATCTCTTTAATCGCAGGAAAGAACAATTTAACTATCGCACTTGAAACTCTTGTAGGAGAAGGAAACTTAGATCTCAAAATCAAATGGGATAGTGAAACAATTAAGAATGTAAAGACTATACATACTATGTTTAAATCACAGAATGGTAAAGAAATAGTTCTTTCACCATCCACGCCTACAGGAGGAGAAAGCTCAATAATTTATACAAATCTTCCTTCGGGATCATATACACTACAAATTTCATTACTAGACCAAAATGGAACTAAGCTATGTGGATTAACTGAAGCAATTCGCATCACTAATGGCATAACAACAAATGGAGAAATAGTTTTCTCTTCTAATACAACAACAGGAAGTGCCGAAGTAAAGATATCAGATAAAACATCGCTTCCTGTAGAAGTAAAAATTAATGGCGTTGAGTCATTATTAGAAGCAAACAAGGCTTTTAGTGTGAATATTTCAATCCCAGCCAATTCTAAAATTTCTTTAGAAAGTCTCAACACAATTTGGTATCTAGATGGAATTGAGGTTGGAAGAGGAAATGAGTTTACATTTACTAATGGAGTTACTGAAGGCTTACACAGATTAGATGTTCTGACAAGCACAGGAGAAAATGGTTCTGTTGGTTCCTCAAGTATTTCATTCCAAGCTGCATCATCGACAAAAGAGGGAGATCCATATCAAAAGATTACAATAGAAAATGGAACAACATACTATCTAGGAAATAACGTAGTTGCTCATTTTTTACCTAATAACGATCTCTTAGTTGCAAGTAATCAATATAGAAAACTTCAGCTACTTAGCCCATCATTCTCATCATGTACGCTTAAAGCAACATATTCATATGAAGAACTAGGCTTGGACGGAAATGTTGCTGACTTCATCACATCTGGAGATAAACTAGATAGTTATTACTCCGTTATCTTCCTTTGCAACGAAACATCTAGCTGCAAAGCAGTTAATTTAATAGTTAGCAAAGACACAATTACATATAATGATGAAGTTACGCAATTTGATCCAAAAGGTGGAACAAATCGTGCCTGTCACTTTGTCTCAATTGCAGAAGGAGATAACATATTTCTTGCAACAATAGAGAGTACAGACAAGACACGCATGGGCTACATTTACTTTAACATTAACCCTAAAAAAGGCGAGATGATTAATCGGGATGAATGCTATATAGGAGACCCTAATTTAGAGTTTGGATACTCTGGTTTTAAGACTCTTTCTTCTCTTCCGAATCAAGGCTTCTTTATAGCGTCTTCAGGACAAAGAGCAAAGATAATTGAAAGCCACATAAACTCTCAAGGTTATGCATCTATTTCCCAGTATTTCTGTTGGGTAAGTTGGGACGATTTCATTGAGTACTACAACAAAGGAAAATTCAAAAAAGAATTTGATGATGCAAAGAGTTGTGGCTTTTTAACTCGAGATGGTAAATATGCATTTGTACTTTCATCAGAAGGTGTCTACTACTACAAAGACAGTACAGATCTAAATGAGGACTACCAACTATATAGCACTGAAGAATTCGAGAAAGGAACCGTTGTAGATATAGCAATGTGTAGAGATGTTAAGTATGGCTATAGAATAGACAACAAAAATAAGAAACTATACACACTTACGCCTCTTTTAAAAGATGGAGATTATTTTCTTGAACCAACATCATCCATAGAACTAGATAATAGCGATAGTGACACAATTGAAATTTCTCCTAATGGATCTTGTCTTGCTTTATATAACAAGAAAGATAGCTTCACTCTTACTATTATCAAAACAAGTAGATAACAATAGCCAGGGGATTCCCTGGCTATTAATTAGTAAGACATACAAAATATATAACTACTTACATATCAAGTAAATAATCATAAATGATTACTCTTTATCTTTTCCTCTCATAAAAGAAAATAAGTACTGCTGACAAAGTGCCGGATAAGGTTGGAAGTACGATATATCTACACCAGGATAATAGGTATTTAAGCACTGTTTCATCCATGTATCTATAGGAAAGCCTTCTCGTCTGCCATAGCCAAAAATAAGAATGCAAGAAGCGACTTTTGGCCCTATGCCTTTTACTTCTTGTAGCCTACTAAATGCATCATCATAGTTAAGTGTTTTTACCTCTTCAAAGAGGTCCTTCTTTTCAATTGCACTCAAAATAAATGGAGCTCGAAAACCAACACCAAGGGCTCTTAAATCTTCCTCTTTTACACCTTTAAAATCTTCAGGAGTTGGGAAAGAATAATAGCCTGGTTCTATTTCCTTTCCATAAGCAGAAGAGAGCGTGTTATATAGTTTGGTAATTCTTTTAATGTTGTTATTTTGAGAAAGAATAAAAGAAATAACAGTTGTCCATTCATCTTGTTTTAGTATTCGCAATAGGCCAACTTGCTCAACAGCTTTCTTTAATATTTCATCCTTTTTCTTAATTACTTCTCGAGCTTTTTCATAATCAAAATCAAGATCAAAATAACGCCTTAAATATGGGTCATCTTTAGCATCATCTATCGTCTTTATTCTATAAACTTTATTGTTCAATGCAGCAGAAAAAACACCATTTTCTTCTCGCCAAGAAAAGCTCTGCCCACCTAATAAAATTTCTCTTAAGTTTTCTGTCATGGCTCAATTATAGTTACAATAGAGACTAATAGCAAAGTGATCAGAAAAACCAGATTCTGACGATATATCATACTTCAGAGGCAAGCCTGCAGAATCTGAACAAAGAGAGCTATTAACTATACGAAATGAATCGTACTCGATTCCTTTCCCATCGAAAAATGTAGAAGAAAGAAGAGCATTATCATAACTATACCAAGCTCCCAAATAGTAATATGAGCCCTTTTCTATTGGTTTAGCATAATCTAAATATGGAGTAAACATAACTCCGTCATATGCTCGCCTTCCATCTCCTGTGAGTTTTATTGCCACATTAGAAGAGTCCCTTTCGTCTCCCATTTCGCCTTTATTTGAAAAAACGTCACAATTAAAGTCCCCAATTACAACTATGTTTTCACCATCTTTTTCTTCAATAATTGAGGCCACAAGTTTTGCTTCCTCCATTCGCTCTATATCATTACTGTTAGTTAATTGGCTTTTGAAATGAAGAGCTAAAACTGTAATCATTTCATTATTATAGAAAAATGAAAGTTCAAGAATATATCGTGATGATGTTGTTTTATGTAGGCTGTAAGAGCTTGGCTTTATTCTACTAATAAAACCAACAGAAAGTTCACCAACCCTTTCTTGCGCAAGGCCATAGTATAGATATCCCATTCCACTTAGCCCACCTTCAAGAAGATCAATTAAAACATTGTTACTCTCTATCTCTTCTAAGAAGATAATATCACTATCAAAAAGGACCGTAGAAATGTAATGTACATAGCTTTTAATTCGCTTTTCATACTTTGCTCGTGTATAACCTTTAGTTTGTGAAAAAGATGGGTACTCAGTACTATTTTCTACGCCATCAAAAAAGCAATATGTATTCCAGCTAGAGATAACAAGCTTTTTGTTTTCCACATTTGGAGAACAAGACGGAAGTAATAATAAAAAAAGAAAGAATAGCAACTTAATCATATTAATATAAGCACTATTCTTTCAAAATATGTCAAAGAAACTTAGAAATCTCTTCTATTTTCAACAATCTTTCCAACAATACCATACTCAAGAGCCTCTTCAGCTGTTAACCAATAATCTCTCTCTGTATCGTTAGAAACACTTTCTACACTTCTACCTGTAGACTTAGCAATAATGCTATCAAGTTTGTATCTTAAAGTTTCAAGTTTTTTTGCGTATATGTCTAAATCGATTGCAGTTCCCTTTAACTGTGATAATGGCTGATGAATGAGATATGTTGAGTTAGGAAATGCAAATCTCTTCTCTTTATCTACAGCTAAATAGATAAGCGCTGCAGCACTTGCAACAAGACCCATTCCAACTACAGTAACTGGAGACTTAACAAATCTAATCATGTCATAGATTGCAAAACCTGAATCTACATCGCCACCAGGTGAGTTAATATATACTGTAATAGGATCGTTGTTCTCACTGTCTAAAACCAACATTCTCTGAGCAAAGTCATCTGCTCTATCCTTATTTATTTCACCACTTATCATGACAGAACGAGTCTTCATGAGTTTATCTAGAAGTGAACTATCTGCTACTGTCTTCTTTTCTTCGTCCATGGTTAAATAATAACTCAATTTTCTATATTTGTGAAATAAGCTTCTTTTCTTATTAAGAGTGGAAATTTTCCACCTCTTAATAGATAATGAGGCCATGAAAAGTGCAACAGTATCTGTAATAGGAAGACCAAGTAGTGGAAAGTCCACTTTAGTTAATACAATTTGTGAGATGAAGGTCTCAATAACAAGTGCAACACCACAAACAACAAGAAATAAAATTAGAGGTATATATACAGACCAAAGAGGACAACTCATCTTTACAGACACTCCAGGCTATCACATTTCAGATAAAACTATTAATAAAAGAATGCAAGATGTAACTGTATCTGCTTTAAAAGACAGTGATCTAATCTTATATGTCCTCGATGGCAAACGAAGCGCAAAGACAGAAGAAGAGATGATTGCCAACATGATTAAAGCATCTCACGTCCCGACTGTTGCTGTCATAAATAAAAGTGATATTCTTTCAGAAAATAATATCAAAGAAGCGAAAGCCTTTCTTTCTAGAGTTCTTCCAAAAGTAGAGAGCTTTGTTGCATCTGCAAAGAATGATGAAGGAATCGATGAAGTACTAATTGCTCTCTTCAAGTTAGCCAAAGAAGGCGAACTTTTATATGACGAAAGCCAGTACACTGACCAGGATTTAGAGTTCCGTATAAGTGAAATAATCAGGGAGAAAACAATCTCTAATCTTTCAGATGAATTGCCTCATGTAATATATGTTGAGGTATCAGACTTAGAATACAACGAAGAAAAGAATGAAGTTTGGATAAGAGCATTTATCAACGTAGAAAGAGATGGACAAAAAGGCTTTATCGTTGGTAAAGGCGGAAGCAACATAAAGCGAATAGGAACGGAAGCAAGGAAAGAGATTAAATCAATATTTCCATCTTCTACTGTCAGATTAGATTTGCAAGTCAAAACAGCAGAAAAGTGGCGCCAGAACTCCATTATTCTAGATAAAGTCTTTAAGAATTAAAGGTATTTTAGATGCCAGAACTACCAGAAGTAGAATCCGTTAAAAGAGTTCTTACGCCTCAACTTATAAATAGAACTATAGTGGCGGTTGAAGTCTTTAAATCTAAAATAATTGCTACTGACCTTTCCTCTTTTTTAAACGATTTAAACGGTAAAGAGATTATCAGTGTCGAAAGAAGAGGAAAGTTTTTAATGATTACATTAAATACTCTAGATAAAATCTTTATCCACTTAAGAATGACAGGATGCCTATTAGTAGCACCCAAAACCTATCCTAAAGAAAAACATACTCATGTTATTATCTCTCTCGATAACAATACAGAACTACGTTATATAGATAGCAGAGCTTTCGGCAAGTTTTGGCTTATTAAGAATGGAGAAAACGAAGAAACAACAGGAGTAACAAAGCTTGGTCTAGAACCATTGAAAGATGAAATAACGGCAGATTACTTAAAGAGCAAACTTAAAAACAAGAACATAGCTATTAAAACAGCACTCCTTGACCAAGAAATTATTGCGGGTATAGGTAATATATATTCAGATGAAATACTCCATAAAGCTAAAATAAATCCGGAGACAAAATGCAATGCTTTAGATGATAACGAATGGGCTATTCTTTCCTCTACAATTGAAGATACGCTTTACTTTTTTATTGAGAAAAACAATATAACAAAAGAAGAATACCTACTAGGAAAAGGAAAGGAATATAAGAATACTCCATTTATAAAAATATATGGCCACGCTGGGTCAACTTGCCCTACGTGTTCAACAATTCTCAAATCAACTAGAATTAATGGACGAAGTAGTGTCTACTGTCCAAAATGCCAAAAGAAAAAGGCAAAATAGAGGAAATATCTTCTACTTTGCCCTTCTTTAATCTTTAAGCTAATTAATATCTTTTTAGAATAGGAACGATAGTTTCTGATCCACAAGCTTTAACAAAACCAGCAAGCTTAGGTCCCTTTTCTTTTCCAATAAGAACCGTATAGATAACTCTGAAGAAATCTGCATTCTCCAATCCATTATCACTCGCAGCTTGATAAATATAGTTAGAGAATTCTCTCTCATCCATCTTGTCTAAATAGTTTTCGACATAACCACAGAAATCTCTAATAGCCTTTCTCTCGTTTTCATTAGCTTCATAAAGAGCATCATTTTCAGTTTGAAGAGAGAACTTAAACTCTTCTGGAGCATAGTCCCTAAGCCAAGCTTTAGCACATTCAATTCTAACTCTAAGTCTTTCTTTCTGACTCTCTGTTGCATCACTAAGTCTACTTAATACTTTCTCTGTATCGCCAGAATAGATTTGGACATAATTACATAGATGTCTAAAAGGAATTTGATAGCCTGGTTCTGTAGGAATAGCCTTATCAGAAACCTGACTCAACTCATAGATTCTCTTTTCCTTCTCTCTTCGCTGTTCTTTTACAGGAAGAAGGCCGAAATATATTCTTTCGCAATTGTCATAGTCTTCATAAATCTTTAATACATCAAGATCAAATGAAATAGCAAACTCACTCTGTGGTTTTGTTCCAACAAAGAGGTAACGAACAATCTCTGGAGGATAGATTGCAAGAACATCATATAAGTCAGCAACTTCACCACCAGAAGAAGAAATCTTTCCGCCCATACCCTTTAGTCTAACAAAGTCATAGCGCATAGTAACAGGAGCTTCTCCGCCGAATACCTTTACAACACTCTTAGCTGTATCGTAGCTACCGCCTTCAGTTAGGTGATCCTTTCCACCTGGCTCAAAATCAACACCTTCCTTAACCCATCTCATAGGCCAATCAACGCGCCATGGTAATTTTGTGTTAGGTGTCTTTCTTATATCGATAGTCTCTGTTTTATCTAATTCATCGTCTCTATATGTCAAACCATACTCACCATCCCAAGAAAGGACAGTTGTATTATCTCTATCTGTAAAAGAAGAGAAGACAGAAACAGGCCACCAATTCTCTTCAAGAGGCTCTGTTCTGTATTCATTAAGAATAGCTCTTATCTCATCTCTATGCTCAAGAGCTGTCTTAATATCTTCAGCATACTTATTTGTTCTGTAGTTATTAGCTTGATACAAGTATTCAGGGAAGACACCAACAGTTGGAAGGATGCGCTCAACATCAACCTCATTACCTCTAGCATAGTTTTCAGCTCTATGCTTTGTATCTGGAACGAGAGTAATAGGTTTACGTAAGTATTCCTTCAAAACCTCAGGTTCTGGCATGTTTTTAGGGACCTTTCTAAAGACATCATAATCATCCCAAGAGTAGATAAAACGAACATTCTTTCCTCTCTCTCTAAGACATCTTACTACAAGTTCAACTGTGATTATTTCTCTAAAGTTTCCAATATGAACTGTTCCAGAAGGAGTAATACCACTAGCACAGGTATACTTATCTTTGTCACCCTTCTCACGAATAATCTTATCTGACATTATATCTGCCCAATGGGCATTCTGATTATTATTTCCACTCATAAAAAATATTATGTCAGAGAGAACCTCTTTGTTCAACATAAGATAGTAGTGTGGACTTTTGCTTTTTTGGCTTTTATACTTCAGTTGTGAAAAAATATATTTTTTTAATGTTATCATTTTTTATTTTACTTTCGTCCCTCTCTGCTGAAACTGTCTTTTGGCTTGGAGAGAGTTCTATTCATGACAGTTGGACTAATGAAGAAGAAATAGCTTTTTCTGATAAATATAGTCCTAATTCACTCTTATTGCTTACTAATGGAGAAAACAGTACCTCTGTTAAAGTTTTAGGCCCATTACCAAAAACAGAAGAAAATAGAGAACTTGGCTTAACTCAAAAGGCCCTCGACGAATTAGGTCTTTGGGGCATAGGTGATAGTGATATTGAAATTGACCTACTTAAAGGCTCACTTGTTGAATTAGATCAAACCGAAGATAAAGGAAAAAGTGGTTGGTTCAGTTTAACACTCTCACCTATAGAACTAAACAAAGCGACAAGAGTATATAAAACACTTATTACTAATGGTTTTAAAACAGAAGTTATCTATTCAGATTCTACCATTGTTTTTAAACTTTTATATATCGTTGAATACGAAAAAGAAGAAAAAATCGATCTACTTAAAAGCCTAGGCCTCTCTGTTGATAGAGAAGAAGAGAGTCCTAACCCATACCTATAGGAGGTTATTAATGCTTACAGATATCTTTAAAGAAAGCACATCTCTCTTTCTTGATGATGCAGAGACTGTCCTTAGAGGACATGAAAACAGACAACGATCTGCCATACTAGTCAATGGAAGCCTCGTCAGAAATGTGAGAATAGAGACAAAGGGAGTATCTGCTCTCGTCTATAAAAATGGCTCATATGGCTTTGCTTCAACTCCTGATTATTCTAAAGAAGGCGCTGCTCTTGTTTTAAACGAAGCAAAAAACAATGCTCTATTTTTAAACAGCAAAGAGCCAAGGAACCTTCCCCCTTTTAGAAAAGAAGAAAAAACTATCATTGAAACAGAGAGAAAAATCATCGATTCCACTCAAAAAGAGATAATAGATAGACTAAAAGAGATCGACAATTACATTCTAAGCAAATACCCTTCTCTTACTTCGCGTTCAATTGTTTATACGGAAGATAGCCAAGATAAGATTATCTACACATCTCATGCATCTAATGGACACGTAATTAACCCACGTGCTTTTATCTATGTCTCGCTAACAGCAACAACAGATAGAGGTGAACCTGTTAGCCTAACAAAAGTTTTTGGAGGAAAAGGCTCTTTTTATAACTACTTTCTCGGCGTTAAGTGGACATTCCCTCTCATTGATGAGTTATATCTTCACCTCATGGCAAAGAAAGAAGGAATCTACGCTGAAGCTGGAGAGAAAACAGTAATACTAAGTGGTTTTCTTGCAGGAATGCTAGCACATGAAGCAGTTGGTCATACAGTAGAAGCCGACTTAGTTAGAGGTGGTAGTGTTGCTTCAAGTCTATTAAACAAAGAAGTTGCATCTCCTCTAGTTAGTCTTGTTGATTTTGCGCACACGGCATTTGGTCACTCTGCACCACTTCCTACCATGCTTGATGACGAAGGAATAGTTGCTGAAGATGCTACTTTAATTAAAGATGGCATCCTTGTTGGCTACATGCATAACAGAGAAAGTGCTGCACACTTTGGCGTTAAGCCACAAGGCAATGCTAGAGCTTGGAGCTTCAGTGATGAACCGATAATTAGGATGCGAAATACAGCAATTCTCCCTGGCAAAGATAAAATCGAAGATATGATTAGTTCTATCGATGATGGTTACTATTTCATAGATACGAATAATGGACAGGCAGATTTAACTGGAGAGTTTATGTTTGGAACGACAATGGGCTATGAAATAAAGAAAGGAAAGCTTGGTAAGGCAATACTAGATACAACAGTATCTGGAATTGCATTCAATATGCTTAAAACTGTAGATATGATTTCAGATAAAGTTGAATGGTCTTCATCTGGTTTCTGTGGTAAAAAGCAGATGATACCAGTTGGTATTGGTGGTCCGGCTTTAAGATGCCGCATTATGGTTGGAGGAAGATAAGATGAAAGAACTAAATAAAATTGCAACGACCATAGAAGAAAAGTTAGAAAAAGAAAATGTTATAAAGTTTGCATATACAATTACAGATAATAAAAAAGAAGAATTCACAGCGCAAAATGGAGAGTTCTCTCTTTTAAGAACAGTTTTCTCCTCTGTTTTCTCTCTTACCGTATTTGTTGATGAAAGAGTTGGAACAAAGGTTGGAAATGATCTAACTGAAGAAGGAATCGAGAAAACAATTAAAGAGGCTGTAGAAGCTGCTTCATCATCTGATAAAGATAGCGCATATGATATAGCAGGAAAGGAAGAAGATATAAAGGCTAACAGAGGAGACACAGACTTATCTAACGAAGTATTCTTCTCTCGTATCAAAGAGCTTCTTTTAACAGTAAAAGAAAACTATCCACTAATTCACATAATGGATACTGTTGGGGAGCATGTTCACTACAATAGCCTTTACAAGAACTCTAATGGTACTACAGAAGAAACTACTGGGGGATTATTTTCTTTCTATATCGGTTTCTCTGCCCACGAAAATGGCGAAGGAACAGGAATGAACCACTCAGGCTTCTCCACTAAAACACTCGATAAACCTTTCATTGAGCTTGGTGCTATAAAGAGTGACCTTGAAAGCTCAGTAAAGAGCCTTAAGAAAGCACAAATAAAAGAGAAATTCACAGGAGATTTAATCTTTACTCCTGGTTGTTTCAGTAGCTTTGTACAATTTCTTTTAGAAAATATCTCTAATAAAGCCATTCTCGACGGAACAAGCACATGGAAAGATAAACTAGACATGGCTGTTGCCGATGAGAAGCTAACAATTATGCTAAAATCATCTGATGAGCGAATTGTAGATGGCGAACTCCTTACATCTGATGGCTTTAAGACCGAAGATGTTCCTATCATCGAAAATGGTATCTTAAAGAATTTCATCATTAACCTATACACAGCAAATAAGACAGGAAAGAAGCCAACAAAAAATACAAGCTCTGACCTTGTTGTATACTCTGGAAATAGTTCGTTAGAAGAGATGATAAAAAGCACAGAGAAAGGTCTCCTAATTGGTGGATTTTCAGGTGGTGAACCTTCTGTTAATGGCGATTTCTCAGGAGTTGCTAAAAACAGTTTCCTTATTGAAAACGGAGAAATTACAGGCGCTGTTAGTGAGACAATGATTAATGGAAACTTAATGGAAATGGTTAAAAACATTAAAGCAATATCAAAGGAATATGTTGCTGATGGTGACTACGTAATGCCTTATGCTAAGGTGGCCGAAATAGTCATTTCTAGCAAGTAAAAGTACTAGGGTGTTGCAAATAGTCTTTGTAACACCCTTTATCATAATTAAAACTTATTTAACCTTTCTTTGAACTCTATTTCGGTTAATCCTGACTTTTTAATAGCTTTATCTAATGGTAGAAGGCCTTCTTTAACAAGAGAAAGGAGCGTCCTAAGTTGACCAAGTTCTATTCCTTTTTCGAGACCACTTTTTTCACCGAGAGCTATTCCTCTTTGAAAGCCTTTTTCTTCTCTTCTTTGGTTTTCCATGTAGTGCTTGATTTCTAGTTCCCAAAGAATATCATCACTCATCATCCTCATTGCCTCTATCTCTCGGAAGCTCTCTTTATTTTTTTATATCCTTTTATTCTGACCAATAGTCATTGTTATCTACAAAAAAGAAATTGGTCATATAAATTAAAGCTTTTTCAATTTTTCTTCAAATTCTTCTTTTGATAATCCAGATTCCTCAATAGCTTTGTCGAGAGGAAGATAACCTTTTTTGACAAGGTTTATAAGCGATTTGATTTCACCAAGTGCTACTCCCTTTTGAAAGCCTCTCTCTTCTCCTTCTTCAAGATCTTCTCTTCTTTGGTTTTCCAT
>SAMEA104315422__coassemble_147_pt1 | contig 44060 bp, 45 predicted proteins | sample SAMEA104315422__metabat2_low_PE_015 | metagenome-assembled genome bin SAMEA104315422 (sample SAMEA104315422) | gut metagenome | biome: Monkey gut; feature: monkey-associated habitat; material: faeces | place: China | collected 2013
TTATGCATAAAAGATTACCTAATTAGTTAATCTCTGACTTTTGCAAAAACCTCTTTAATGGTTTTTTAATTACTATCTAACTAATTCTACCTCATGAGTCGTTTTTTTTGTTGATTAATTGATGATTTATAACAAACGCTTGGGAACAGCGACAGGTTGGAAAGTTGCTAGAACAACGTAATCAACAAGAACCTATGAGTGATGAGTATCCACTTATGGCGTTCATAGCGAACGAGGGTGTTGTTCCAAAAGGCGAACGCTATGACCGAAGTTCATTAGTTACAGACACAGTAAATAAGCTATACAAGAAAACAGAAATCGGCGATTTCATATATAGTTCCAACAACCTTGAAACTGGATCAATAGGATTGAATAAGTACGGAAAAGCCTGTATTTCTCCTGTTTACAGCATTTTTAAGCCTACCTGTATTGCCGATTCGGATTTTTTGGGAAGAAGATTAGTCAGAAAAGATTTTATAATTTCTATGATCAAATGGCGACAAGGTGTCATCTATGGACAATGGAGGATTCACGAGTCCGATTTCTTGAAAATCAAAATACCTGTTCCTTCAATAAACGAGCAGAGGAAGATCGGTGCATATTTAGACCTACTCGATAACCTTATCACCCTTCATCAGCGTAAGTTGGACCAATTGAAGACAATTAAGAAAGCTTTATTGGAAAAAATGTTTCCAAAAAATGGAAAGTCAGTTCCAGATATTCGTTTCAAAGGATTTACTGACGCTTGGGAACAGCGAAGGCTAGGAGATATGATTAATGTAACTTCGGTTAAACGTATTCACCAAGCAGATTGGACAGATAGTGGAGTGAGGTTTCTAAGAGCAAGAGATATTGTTTCTGCTGCAAAAAATGAAGAACCTGATGACTATCTTTATATTTCAAAAGAAAAATATGAAGAATATAGTATATCTTCTGGAAAAGTAGATGTCTCAGATCTACTTGTTACAGGGGTCGGAACTATTGGAATTCCATATTTAATAAAGAATTATGAGCCCTTGTATTTCAAAGATGGTAATATTATTTGGTTTCAGAATTCTAGTAAAATAGAAGGAGAATTCTTATTTTATTCTTTTTTTACAGAAAAAATTCAAAGTTTTATTAAAGAATCTGCAGGTATTGGTACTGTTGGAACTTATACTATTGAAAATGGGAAAAAAACTCCGATTTCACTCCCTTCTAAGAATGAACAGACAAAAATTGGAAAATTTTTGCAGCAGTTTGATTCTCTCCTTACCCTTCATCAGCGTAACATAAACTCTCACATAAAAAGACTGAGAAAGGCTAGTTAATAAAAAATTTTTATGGAAAAGGAAATATAGATGATATATCAGAAAGAACTAGATTTTGAAAAAGATTTAATTAATGTTCTAAATGAAAATGGATGGGAGAAAACTATACTAAAATATCCTACAGAACAAGATTTAATAGATAATTGGGCAAAGATTCTTTTTGATAACAACAGAAGCATTGATAGATTAAACAATTATCCTCTCACAAAGGGTGAAATGGCGCAATTATTGGAACAAATTGCACAACTAAGGACACCATTGAAACTTAATGGTTTTATAAATGGTAAAACAGTCTCTATCAAAAGAGATAATCCTGATGATAAGGAACATGTTGGAAAAGAAATCAGCTTAAAAATATATGATAGAAAAGAGATAGCTGCGGGGCAGAGTCGCTATCAAATTGCAGAGCAACCTATTTTTACTGCAAAGGATGAGATGGCTAATGACTGTCGCGGAGATTTAATGTTGCTAATTAATGGCATGCCTGTAATACACATTGAATTAAAGCGTAGTGGAATTCCTATTAGCAATGCATATAACCAAATTCAAAAGTATTCAGAGAGTGGTATTTTCTCTGGTCTCTTTTCTCTTGTTCAAATTTTTGTCGCTATGAATCCTGATGAAACAGTGTATTTTGCTAATCCTGGTCCTGATGGAAAGTTTAACAAGGATTTTTATTTCCATTGGGCTAATTTTGATAATGTTCCAATGAATGAATGGAAGAAGGTTGCAACATCATTACTTTCTATTCCTCGTGCTCATGAACTTATAGGTTTTTACACAGTAGCAGATACTTCAGATGGTGTTTTGAAGGTAATGCGTAGCTATCAATACTATGCTGCAAACGCAATTTCTGACAAAGTGTCAAAAACAAAATGGGATAGTGGAAATCAACGAGGAGGGTATATTTGGCATACAACTGGTTCTGGTAAAACTATGACCAGTTTTAAATCTTCTCAGTTGATTTCTTCTTCTAATGATGCTGATAAAGTAGTTTTTCTGACTGATAGAATTGAACTTGGAACTCAATCATTAAAAGAGTATCGTGCTTTTGCTGAAGAGCGTGAAACAGTTCAAGCTACAGAAAACACAGCTGTCCTTATTACTAAGCTAAAGAGTAATTCTGCATCAGATATGCTTATTGTTACTTCTATTCAAAAGATGAGCAATATTAAAGATGGAGAAGACGGGATAAAAGAGGCAGATATTTTAGCAATAAACAAAAAGAGACTTGTATTCATAGTGGATGAAGCTCATCGTTCAACTTTTGGTGATATGCTATCAACAATAAAGGCAACATTCCCTAATGCAATCTTTTTTGGTTTTACTGGTACTCCAGTTTTTGAAGAAAATGCTAAAAAGAATAATGCGCAAACAGATGTATTTGGTGATGAGCTTCATAGATATAGCATTGCTGATGGAATTAGAGATAAAAATGTTTTGGGCTTTGATTTATATAAAGTCTTGACATTTAAAGATAGTGATATTCGAGAGAAAGTTGCATTAGAAAAAGCTAAAGCAGAAGATATTAGTGAAGTTTTTACAGATGAAAGAAAGAGTCATGTTTATTACGAATATATGGATTCCAATAAAGTGAGGATGGCGGGCTTTCTTGATTATGATGGCAAGTATGTGAAAGGAATTGAAGATTACATTCCTAATAGCCAATATCTTTCTAGCCAACATCAGAATAAGGTTGTGGAAGATATTAAATCCAATTGGGCTAGATATAGTCGCAATAATAAGTTCCATGCCATATTCGCTACAAGTAGTATTCCTGAGGCAATCGACTATTATCGTCTTCTAAAGGATGCAATGCCAAATATAAACATTAGCTGTCTTTTTGATCCAACTATTAGTAATGAGGATGGGGATTTTAAAGAGTATAAAGGGAAAACAATCGCATTCTTTAAACAAGAAGGCCTAATTGAAATCATGTCTGACTACAATAAAAAGTTTGATCTTGATTTTGATTTAGCTAGACACGCTCAGTTTAAGAAAGACATTGCTTTGAGATTGGCTCACAAAGAACTATATAAGAGAATAGAAAATGAGCCTAAAAAACAGCTAGATTTACTTATAGTTGTTGATCAAATGCTAACGGGCTTTGATTCTAAATGGATTAATACTCTCTACCTAGATAAGGTTTTAGAATATGAAAATCTAATTCAAGCCTTTTCAAGAACAAATCGTTTGTATGGTCCAAATGAGAAACCTTTCGGCATTATTAGGTATTATCGTAGACCCCATACAATGGAGAATAATATAGAAAAGGCTTTCAAACTTTATTCTGGAGATAGACCTTTTGGATTATTTGTTGAGAAACTTCCCTATAACATTAAAAAACTCAATAACGTTGTGGAAGAAATTGAAAGCATCTTTGTGAATTCAAATATTGAAAATTATGAAAAACTACCAGAAGATGTTCAGTCATGTGCTAAATTTGCATCTCTATTTAAAGAGTTAAATGAATACCTTGAATCTGCCAAAATACAGGGTTTTACATGGAATAAAAATCAATATTCAGATGAGGAAAGTGATGGACTTGTTGAAGTTGATTCAGTCTTCACTGAAAATATGTATAACACATTAGTTCAAAGATACAAAGAGCTATCAAAAAACACTTCTGCTTCAAGCAGTAGCTCTTCTGATGTCCCATATGATATAGAAGGGTACCTTACTGAAATAGATGCGGGACGTATAAATGAAGACTACATGAATAGTCGCTTTGAAAAGTACTTGAAACTCAGAGAACAAGATGATGCCTCTATAGACATGATAGAAAGGGCAGAGAATGAACTTCATAAGTCATTTGCAGTACTTAGCCAAGAAGAGCAAAAATATGCCAATATGTTTCTTCATGATATAGAAAGCGGTGATGCTATATTAAGAGAAGGAAGTAGCCTCAGGGATTACATAAACGAATATCAACATAGGGCTGAAGACGATAGAATAAGTCAGGTTGCAAATGCATTAGGGCTCAACCAACAAATGCTTAGGGATATGATGAAATTAAGGCTTACTGAAAGCAATATCAATGAATTTGGTCGTTTCGATAGTTTACTCAAAACCGTAGACAAAGCTAAGGCTAAAGAATTTTTTGAAAAGCTATATAACAAAAAGCTTATTCCTCCTCAAGTAAATAGAAATGTTGACCTTTACTTGAGGAAATTCATTCTTTCTGGTGGCTTAGATTGCACTTTCTTAGATGATGAGTCTCTATATTTAATAAAATAGCTATGGGGCAACGCCTAAGGCAGGTCTTAAATCTTTCCCGTAGCTTTAAGTTCTGTAAATGCACGTGAAGCTAGGTGCCATTTCATGCTTGTCATGCCATTTTTGATAGGATAGAAGACTCTGCAATGTCCTTTTTTGAATGGGAGCTCGAAGTGTAGGCCAATTTTTAGCGTTGCTAAGAATACATCTTCAATATCATCATGTTCTTCAACCTCTTCGCCTTCTTTTGTCCCTTTATAATCCCAACCTGAGTGGGTAAGCGTCATTACTCCTTTTCCTACCTTGACGTAGTTATCGATTCCACTTTTATCGATAGCGTACTCAACTTCTTCTTCTAGCTTGAAATTTGGGTTTAGTACTTCTTTTTTCATTTCATCAAGTTGCCAAGAATACCAATCTACATAGTTATCAAAAAGTCCATCTCTATTCCATTTAAAGTGGAAGTTGTTTTCAATTGTTGCTTTTGCGCCACAAGAAGAGCACTCTATTTCATTGCCTTTGGAAGAGAGCGTAAACTCTTCTCCACAGTTAGGGCACTTGTAGTACATGGTTTCAATAGACTCTGCTTTATCATTTCCATTAACTAAAACATTATATTTCTTTTGGTATTCATAGTCGTTAAAGGACAATGCAGATGTTATTCTCTCCATTATTTCATCAACAGAGAGGGTTGTTGCTTCTTCCTTTGTAATAATAAGTGAGGTTGTTACATCAACTCTCGCTTTATGAGAAGAACGAGACCATTTTGCATTACCTAGTCCTGCACCTTCAATAAGAGATGCATAAACAGGAGTTTTAAATACTTTAATTGTTTTAGCAATCGATGGGGAAATGTATCCAAGCTTACCAGAAGAATATACTGTTCCTTCCGGAGCTATAAAAACAAGAGCATTGTTTTTCTCTAGTGCATAACGAATCTTACGCATTGAGGCCATGTCTGGCGCAAATTGGTACTTTGGAATAACACCCATTTGTCTAAGCCAAAAGTTAAGCTTTTTAAATGTAAACCAATGATATGTGGCAACAAAGGTAATCCGCCTAGGCCAATGAGCTGCAGCAATAAACTTGTAGTCATGGTTAGATGTGTGGTTGCTAAGTATTAATGCTGGTCCTTTTGGCTTTACGCCTTTATGATGAAGGTTGAAATGAATTTTTACATATATTTCGAAGAAGAAACAAACAAACCAATATAAAAAAGGATTTGGTTTCTTCACTAATTTTTCATCTTTATTTTTGTCCATAAGGATAGTTTAACACATATCAGTTGTATCCGAGGTAGTTTTTTAAATAATTTCCCAGAATAGAACCCTTTTGTGGTTTTCTAGATTTACTATCATTTGCGAATTCTAAGAGAGACTCTAAGCTATATGAAGGTAAATCGATGTTTTTAGCTTTTGAAGATATAGCGAAAGAGTAGAAAAGGGCAGCTTCCTTTAAGAAGTTTTCATCCACCCATTTCCATCTACTTTCTTTATGTGCAATATCGAGAGCATAGGATGCACCTTTCTCTAAATAAATTTCACCAAGCTTGAGCGTAAGGTTCAAAAAAAGGGCATTTGTTGCCTTTTCTAGCATATCTTCATTCATAATAAATCCTCATAATTTAAAGATATAGCAAAAAATCATAAGAATAGGAAGATTGCAAGAAAAAAATTTCATCTAATCTCTCTTATTAAACCAACTAATTCGTGAGCAACGTCCTTAATAGAAATATTTGTAGTGTTTATAAGGATATCATAATTGCTCCTATTTCCCCATTCTTGGCCTGTATAGAAGTCATAATATCTCTTACGGTTCTTATCTATAGACTTAATTTGCTTTTCAAGTTCTTTGTCTGTTAGGCTCTCTGCATCACCTGACTTTTCTCTACATCTCTTAATCTTTTCAGCCATATCAGAATAAACAAAAATTCTGATAGGGTGGAAGTCTCTAAGAATATAGTCAGCACATCTACCAACGATGATGCAATCAGACTTTTCAGCCATTTCCTTAATAATAGCTGTTTGTTCTTGGCAAACTTTGTTTGTTTGGTCCATTATAGGAGACATAACAGGGTGAAATGATCTTACAACATGTATTGGATAACTAGAAACAGGAGAATGTTCAACGATTGCTCTAACATAACTCTCACTGAGTTTTGTTCTAGCTGCTATTTCTCTTAATATTTCTTGGTCATAGTATGCAAAACCTAATTCTTCAGAAAGTCTTCTTGCTAACTCTCTTCCACCTGAACCAAATTCACGACCTATTGTAATAATCTTATTCATACAAACCCTCATCTAACTTCATTATAACTCAAAAAATGAGATGATAACTTTCTTTTTAGATATTTTATATCTTAAATCAGTTTTCGTCATAAAATAAATAAAAAAAGTGATTAATACTTGAAATTAGGATTTGAATGTGCTAGAACCAAAATATCCCAATTGTAGCAAAGGAGAGCTCAAAAAAATGATAAACAAATTATTCTATATGGTTCGTGCTTCCTTTGTGCTTATGGATTAAATTCCCTTAATCCTAGAAGAATTAACTTACAATTCAACCTTTAATAGATTGTTTTTCGCTTTCTATCGGTCTCTTTTTGGCCATTCCTTTTTTGGAGGGATAAATGAAAAAGAATAGGTTATTGGGATATGCCCAAAAAAATACATTGCGCTACATCTTTTGCTTTGCGATGCTTGCACTCCAAATTGCATTGAGAGTAATAGCTCCATCGCTTCTTGCAAGAATAATAGATGAAGTTGTTGGCTCAAGAAACTATGCTGTATTTCCAATACTGCTTGTTGAGATGGTTCTCGCTTATTTTTCTGCGGGGCTCTTTAGCTACTTTCAGGAGCTTTGTAGTGATACTATATCGAAAAGAACATCGTGCGCATTAAGAGAAGATGTTTTTGAAGCAATAACAGCTGAAGATGGAGAGTTTTTTAGTGAAAGAACTCCTGCAGATTTAATGAGTAGAACAACAAGTGATACAGATTCAATTGGTTTCATCTTTGGTTTCTGTGGAATCTTCTTAATAGAGATTATTGTTCTAGTACTATCACAATTTGGTGCTCTTATATCAGTTAGCAGAAAGTGTGGAATAGTTCCGCTTATATGCCTTCCAATTATTGCTTTCTTAGCCTTTAGAAGTGAAAAGAAGGGCGATAAGATATCTGATGCAATTTCAGATAAGAGAGCTGATTTAAACCAGAAAGCATCTGAAGCAATTATGGGAATAAGAACAGTTAAATCATTTGGAAAAGAGAAAAAAGAAGCAGAGAAGTTTGAAAGAGAAGCAAGTCTCTTTAAGAACTTATATCGTTCTTTTGATAATCTTTGGACCAATTGGTGTACTCCCGAGTCTGTTATTGCACTTTTAATGGTTCCTCTTGCAATCTTAGTTGGTGGAATTGAGGTAAGCAAAGGCGCAATGTCTCTTGGAGAATTGACTATGGCAATTCAGTATACAAACGAGCTGTCATGGCCAATGATGGAGATTGGTTGGCTCTTTGTTGAAATATCATCTGCAAGGGCCGGTTGGAGAAAGGTCAAAGCAATTTTAGATAGAAAGCCAAATATTAGCGATGGAAAAATAGAATTAGAGAAAAAGAAAGGCACAATGTGCTTTGAGAATGTTGGACTAAAATCAAAGGACAAGGTTCTTTTAGAAAACATTTCTTTCACTCTAACTCCTGGTAAAACTGTTGCAATTATGGGGCCTTCTGGCTGTGGAAAGAGTTTAATAGCATCTCTTGCTGTTAGATTTTTAGATCCAACTGAGGGAAGGATAACGATTGATGGCTACGATATGAGAGATTTAAAGCTCAGTTCTGCACGTGGTTTCTCTTCTATCGTTACACAAGATGTTTTCCTCTTCTCTGACTCTGTTAAGAACAACATAGCACTTGGACAGAGAGAAATAGCAAAAGAAGAAGAAATCTTTGCTGCAGCAAAGGATGCTGAAGCTTCTCCATTTATAGAAAAATTGGAAAATGGCTGGGATACAGTCATTGGTGAAAGAGGGGTTGGACTCTCTGGCGGACAAAAACAAAGACTAAGTATTGCACGTGCTTTTATGAGAAAGAATCAGCTTCTTATTCTTGATGATGCAACCTCTGCTCTCGATATGGAAACCGAAGCAGAGATAGAAAAAACCATCAGAAAAGAAGGGACAAGAAGCCTTCTTATTACAGCGCATAGAATATCTGCTGTAGCAACTGCAGATGAGATTATTGTCCTAGAGAATGGAAGAATTAAGGAGCGAGGAAGACATGAAGAGCTCCTTAAGAAGAGAGGACTCTATTGGGAGACTTATATCTCTCAGTATCCTGAAGAAGGAGATAGAGCATGAGACAAAATTATAAGAAAGATGAAAATAATGCAAATGTAGGAAAGAAAGAGACAATAAAGCGAATTCTCTTGTATTGCGCTCAATATAAGAAGGATGTTGTTATTATTTCTATTCTTGCCGTTATTAGTTCTTTATGTAAGACAGTTATACCTATCTTTACAGAAAAGGCTATTGATGTAGATATCGCTAATAAAGATGTTCACGGTCTTATTATTACTGTTTCAATTGCAATTGGACTTTCAATTATTTGGGGAGTTTTAGTAATTATCAGAGACCATGTTACAGTAAAGATGGCTAATGACGTAGTCTATAGAGCACGTAGTGAAACATATGAGAATATTCTTTCTCTTCCACTAGGCTTCTTTGATTCACGTCCATCTGGAAGAATTATCACTAGAGTTATTAACGATTGCGATAAGATGAAGGAAATAACCAAGAGCTTGACGTCAACTTTGATTCCATCTCTTGTATTTCTTATTCTGATAATGGTAGTGATGCTAGTAATGAATCCAGTATTAGCGCTCTCTGCTTTTATTGTTATTCCATTTTTAGTCTTTTTTTCTTATTTCATTATTATCAAAGGCTATAGTAATTGGGAAAACTTTAGAAAGAAAGAGAGCAACTTCACTGCATTTGTTCACGAAGACTATTCTGGAATTAGAGCTATTCAGTCATTTGGGGCTGAAGGTGAAACAATAAATGAATCAAAAAGACTTTTAGGTGAAATTGAATCTAGTTGGGTTAAGGCGGTAAAGCGCTCAGATAGCTTTGGAATTGTTATTAATGCCTCTCAAGCACTTGGCTATGTTTTCTTATTTCTAACAGCTGTCTATTGGCTACCTGAAGGCAAGTCTACTGTTGGCGAGCTATTAGCTTTCATTACATATATTGGCTACTTTTGGCAGCCTATTAGAAGCTTAGCTAGTCTTTACAATAACTTAGTCAATAATCTTTCGGCCGCAGCTCGTGTTTTTGAAATGATGGATGAAAAGAGCGACATTGAAGAGAGTAAAGATGCAGTTGAACTTAAAGCCAAGAGTGGTGATGTTGAGTTTAGAAATGTAAGCTTTAGCTACCCGGATGACGAGAAGACCAATATTATTGAAAATCTTTCGTTTAAAACAAAAGGTGGAGAAACAATTGCACTTGTAGGTCCAACTGGAGCAGGAAAGACTACAATAATTAATCTTATTGCACGTTTCTATGATACAGTTGAAGGCTCTGTCTTAATTGATGGTCAAGATATTAAGAATGTTACATTCGAAAGCTTAAGACGAACTGTGAGCGTTATGCCTCAAGATTCAGTACTCTTTAGTGGGACGATCAGAGATAACTTGTTATATGGCAAAACGGTAAGTGAAGAGGAAATGAAAGAGAGAATTAAAGAGCTAAAGCTTACTTCTTTAATTGAGTCCCTTCCTAATGGTTATGATACCTTAATAAAAGATGCTGCTCTCTCTTCTGGTCAAAAACAGCTTATTTCACTTGCACGCACGTTAATAGCATCACCTCGCGTCTTAATTCTTGATGAGGCAACAAGCAATGTTGATACAAGAACAGAGATGATGGTTCAAGAGGGATTAAAGGTATTAATGAAGGGCAGAACCTCCTTTATTGTTGCCCATAGATTGTCTACAATAAGAAATGCAGACGAAATCTTTGTAGTAGGTAATAAAACTATTATGGAGAAGGGTACGCACGATGAGCTTATGAAGATTGAGAATGGAGAGTACAGAAAACTCTATGATTCTCAGTTTGCATTAGTTGGAGCAAAGAATGAGTGATAAAAGATGGTGTCCATTATTTGGTAAATGTGGTGGTTGCGATTATATAAACGACAGTTATGAGTATGAACTATGTATTAAAGAGGAGATGGAAAAGAAATATCTATCTCGCTTTGGTAGAGTTAATAGAATTATTCCTTCTCCTTCTTTAACTGGTTTTAGAACTAAGGTTCAGGCTGTCTGTGGTCGCACTAGAGATGGAAAGTTCATCACAGGGCAGTACAGAAAAAATAGCCACGCTCTCGTTCCTGTACGCTCTTGCGCTCTAGAAAATGGCAAAGCAACTGCCATAAAGCAAACCATAAGACAGATGGCTACACGCTTTAATATTACTCCATACGATGAAGACAGAGATATTGGTGATTTAAGGCATGTCCTAATTAGAGTAGGCGAAGCAACAGGAGAGACTCTTGTTGCTTTAGTAACTAGTAAAAAAGATTTTCCTCATAAAGCAGGTTTTGTTTCTGCCATTCATCAAAAAAATCCTTTTGTAACTACTATAGTTCAGATTATAAATCGACAAGATACTAATATGGTTATTCCTGAGAACGCTGAGGAATTTGTTCTCTTTGGTAAAGGTTACATAACAGATGTATTATGTGGTTTGAAGTTTATCATAAGTGCTAAAAGTTTCTTCCAAACAAACCAAAAGCAGACAGAAAAACTCTATACCATTGCAATGGAAATGGCTCGTCTTAGACCTACTGATAGAGTTTTAGATGCTTACTCAGGAACTGGAACAATTGGCTTAATTGCCGCTTCTTATGGCGTAAAAGAGGTCGTCGGCGTAGAGAGCAATATTAGTGCTGTTAAAGATGCAATAAAAAATGCAGAAAACAATGGAATTACCAATGCTAAGTTCATAAATGATGATGCTTCAAAATACTTAAAAAATGCAAAAAAAGAAGGGGAGAAGTTTGACATAATCTTCCTCGATCCTCCTCGCTCTGGTTCTAATGAGGAATTTTTAGCATCTGCCTCAAAGGTTGATGCCGAGGGAATTGTCTATATTTCTTGTAATCCAGAAACTCTTTCAAGGGACCTTAGATATTTAGTCCGCTTTACCTCCTATCGTGTTCTTGAGATTCAGCCTGTTGATATGTTCCCTGGCTCAAGTCATGTAGAGACGGTAGTTTTGTTGTCAAGAAAAGATGCGTAAACACTAGAAAATGGCATATTTACGGGCTTTTGGGGAGTTTTGATTTGAAGCTTAATTTCTGAAAAGCTCGTTTTTAATATGAAAACTATTTGGGATAGAAGCTACCACATAATAGGAGATTTTAAAGAAATGAGATTAGACGGTTTTGGGTTGTTTGTTGATGATATGGCAAAGATGATTCGTTTTTACAAGGATGTTCTCGGGTTTGAAATTAAGGAAGAAGAGAATACTTCCAATGTTTATCTTGTGAAAGACGGAACACTTTTTTTACTGTATGGACGGAACGATTTTGAGAAGATGACAAACCAGCGATATGAGTATATCAAAGGTCTGAATGGTCATTCTGAAATAGCGCTATATGTTGATACTTTTGAAGAAGTAGATGAGACATACAACAAGGCAATAGAAAACGGTGCGGTATCTGTGCTTGAGCCGGAGCTTGAACCTTGGGGACAAAGAACCTGTTTTATTGCTGATCCAGAGGGAAATCTGATAGAGATTGGTTCCTGGAATAAGCCTTATGAAGAGAAGGACTTAGATTGAGATAACAGATGGCTTTTGACTGAAAGAAAGAATATAAAGAATTCTATATGCCCAATGGCACTCCATCAATCGATTGCAAATAAGCTCTCATTGGAGGAATATTGGGAGCAGTTAGAAAAACTTGTAAGGTTAAAATAAATTACTACAAGAAATTATGAATGTGTAAACTCTGATTTTAATCGAGTCGAATCTCATATAAAAAAGTATATTCCTTTGTTTTGTAATCTAAGATATAAAACAAGGCTAAAAAACTATGCATCTTATAATTTCTTTTTAATTGTTTGATAAAAAAGAGTCACATCATTTGGAAAAGCAAAGCTTTACACTGAAACAGAATTTGAAAAATACCGTATCATACAGGACAAACTGTATATGTCTAATTTTGATAAGTACATGCTGGAATTAGAGGAAAGCGCAAAAAAAATAATGGCGTTAACTATGAGAGTTGTCATAGGCCTTGCGTATTTCTTTTGGAAGACCATCTGGTGTTAGTGCTTTTGCTTTGTCCTCGTTTCCATCCTTTATGGCTTGAGAGTAGTACCAACATTTGTAGTTTAGCATATCCAGCGTCTTGTAGAGCTCTTGTATTTCTGCTTCTACCTTTTCCTTTTGTTTATGGATGAGGTTAAAGCGATTAGGATAGGTTGTAGAACCCTCTGAACACCATTCCATAAAGAGCTTAATGTCTTTAATTTCAAGGCCAGATTTTTTCAAGCATTCAATTACTCTTAATGCCTCAATTTCATTTTCACTAAAATTGCGAATGCCAGATTCTCGCTTTAGCATTGGGAAAAGTCCCTGCTTGTCGTAATAGCGTAGCGTAGAAATAGGTAAATCAAACATTTTTGCTACCTGTCCAATTGTATACATATAACACCTCAAAAAAATAAAAAAACAATCTTGACCTAAAGTTAGGTTTATGGACTATTTTGAGCATAACACATGTAATGTTGTGCTTCAATGCATGAAAAAGAAGGAGTGGTGTTTTGATGAATAAGCCATATATTATTTGTCATATGATGACATCTCTTGATGGTCGAATTGATTGTGCCATGACAGAGCATCTTCCCGGTGTAGAAGAATACTACAGTACATTAGATTCTTTTAACGCTCCAACACGCCTCAGTGGTCGTGTTACAGCCGAGCTTGAGATGGCTTTACCTGGAAAGTTTTCAAGCAATATCGTTAAATCGCTAGGTAAAGAAGCATTCTATAAAGCTGTAGATAGCATTGGCTATGAGGTCGTTGTAGATACTCACGGTACACTAATTTGGTGTGATCAAGAAAACGAAAAACGGCCAGTCTTAGTTTTGACTAGCGAAAGAGTTAATAAGAAATACCTAGATTATCTAGAAGAAAAGCATATCTCATGGATTGCATGTGGCAAGGATCATATTGATTTAAAGCGTGCTTGTGAGATTCTTGCTTCTAATTTTAATGTTAAGAGAATGGCTCTTGTTGGTGGTGGCCATATTAATGCTAGCTTTCTTTCATTAGGACTCTTGGATGAAATTAGCATTCTTATCGGAGCCGGCATTGATGGAAGAAAAGGCATGAGCACTGTATTTGATGGACTTCCTGCTGAAACGAGTGTGACACAATTGAAGCTTGAAGATGTTAAGTCATTTGAGAGCGGGGCCGTTTGGCTTCGCTACAAAACATGCTAATTACATTTTGCGAGGAATAATTATGAAATATGAAAAAAGAGATGCTTTTGAAAAGCATAATATGTTTGGAACGGGAGAAGCAAATACTGCTTATGCTAAGTATTTTATTGGCTCTTCATTTTTAAATCCACTTACAGATCCTAAGAGTGGGCTCTTTGCTGCTAATGTAACATTTGAGCCAGGGTGTCGTAATAATTGGCACATTCATCATGCAGCAAGTAGAGGCGGACAGATGCTCATCTGTACTGCAGGAGAAGGGTGGTACCAAGAAGAAGGAAAGGATGCTATTAGTCTAAAAGAAGGTAGCGTCATCATGATTCCAGCTAATGTTAAGCATTGGCATGGGGCAAAAAAGGATAGCTGGTTTTCTCATATTGCCATTGAAGTTCCAGGCGAAGGGTGCTTCAACGAATGGTGTGAAGCTGTAAGCGATGAAGAATATGGAAAGCTAAAGTAGTAGCTAAAGCTAGAATGGAGGAGAATTTAAAATGGCTAAGATAATTCAAACGGCAGGACGACAATCTCTTGGAGAATTTGCTCCAGAGTTTGCTCATTTCAATGATGATATTCTCTTTGGAGAGAATTGGAACAATGAAGATATTGATCTTAAAACAAGAAGCATAGTTACAGTAGTTGCCTTGATGGCACAAGGAATAACTGATTCTTCTTTGAAGTATCACCTACAGAATGCAAAGAATCATGGCGTGACAAAGAAAGAAATTGTTGCAGTTGTCACGCACGTAGCATTTTATGCAGGATGGCCAAAAGCTTGGGCTGTCTTCAATCTTGCGAAAGAAGTATGGACGGAGGATTAGATACATGTTTCAAGGAAAGAAAAAACTAAGTAATGGAGTTGAAATTCCAGTACTAGCTCTTGGTACATGGTTTATTGATAATGACAAGGTAGTCGATGTCGTAAAGAATGCTATAGAGATGGGCTATCGTCATGTTGATACTGCGCAAGCTTACAAAAATGAATGTGGCGTTGGAAAGGCAGTTCGCACTTGCATCTTACCGAGAGAACAGATTTTTGTAACCTCAAAGGTTGCTGCAGAGTATAAGACTTATAAAGAAGCTCTTGAGAGTATAGATAAGAGCCTAATTGATATGGGCCTCGATTATATAGATATGATGCTTATTCATAGTCCTCAACCTTGGGCTAAAGTTAACCAAAGTGATGATCGCTATGTGGAAGGAAATCGTGAAGCATGGAGAGCATTAGAAGATGCCTACAGAGAAGGAAAACTTCGGGCAATTGGAGTTTCAAATTTTTTAGAAGAGGATATTGAAAGCTTATGGGAAACTGCAGAAATAAAACCAATGGTTAACCAGGTTCTTTGTCATATTTCTAATACTCCATTACAACTAATTGAATATTGCCAGAAGAAGGGCATTGAAATGGAAGCATATTCTCCTGTTGCACATGGCGAAGCACTTAAAAACAAAGAAATTGCCCATATGGCTGAAAGGTATGGCGTTACAATTCCGCAGCTGTGCATACGCTATGATATTCAGCTTGGCATGATTGTCATGCCAAAGGCAATAAAGACTGAGCATATGGTAGAAAATGCCTCTCTAGATTTTGTAATCTCAGATGATGACATGCTAAGTCTGAAGCATTTGAAAAGAATTGAGAATTATGGTGAACACAGCATTTTCCCTGTGTTTGGTGGCAAGCTGCAATAGGCATTAGCGTATAGTCTTTGATTTATCATTGCTATTTTAGAAAAAGATAAGTTCAAGTATTGAGAAAAATGACTATGAATCTAGAAGAGAAATCTAGTGGACTTTTCTGAGAGGAAAACTATGAAATATACAACGCTAAATAATGGAGTAAAGATGCCAATTTTAGGTATTGGAACGTTTTTACTTACACCAGATGAAGCTGAGAGTTCCGTACTTTTTGCTTTAAATAATGGCTATCAGCTTATTGACACAGCCAACGCATATGTAACTGAAAAGGCTGTTGGCAGAGCAATAAAAAGGTCTAGTCTTCCAAGAGAGGAAATTTTTCTTGAGACTAAGCTTTGGCCTAGTTTTTATGAAATGCCAAATGCTGTAGAAAAGACGCTTTCTCGCCTAGATACGCCTTACATTGATTTATTATTAATTCACCAACCTGCAGGAAACTATATAGCTGGATACCGACAAATGGAAAGGGCCTATAAAGAAGGCAAAGTTAGAGCTATTGGCTTATCTAACTTTAAAAAGGAACAGATAGAGGAGATTTTGTCCATATGTGAAGTTAGGCCAACAGTTTTGCAAACTGAGCTACACCCTTATTATCAAGAGCCCGAATTTAAGGCTTTTTTGAAAGAAAATGACATTATGGCTCAATCGTGGTATCCACTAGGGCATGGCGACAAAACGCTTCTAAAAGAGCCTCTTTTTACAAAACTTGGAGAAAAATATAACAAATCTAGTGCTCAGATTATTCTCAGATGGCATATTCAGGTTGGCAATATTGTCATTCCTGGCTCAAAGAACATTGAGCACATTAAATCGAATTTTGACATTTTTGATTTTGCCTTAGATAATGACGAAATGGCAGAGATTAAAGCTTTAAATAAAAATGTGCGTTATTACACTAGTACGCCAGAATTGCTGAAAAAATATGCAGAAATGGTGCCTCCGGTTGATGAACAAAAGTGAAGGAAATAAATATGATGAAAAAAATCCAAAAGCTATGTGGCTTAATATTTGTTTTTTTGTTTGCTTTGTCTTTGTTTGCTTGCACAAGCAAAACAAGTAATAATACTATCCCCAACGAATCTAATGATGCGCCAAATGAAAATGCTTCTAATGATAAAGTACTTGTCGTCTACTTTTCAGCTACTGGAAACACAAAGCGCGTGGCTGAGTATATTGCCAAAACTACAAATGCCAAGCTCTTTGAAATTGTACCGAGCATCCCTTATTCTTCTAGCGATTTAAGGTGGACAGACAGCACTAGCAGAGTCAGCCGCGAGCATGAAGACCAAGTTCTCAGAGATGTGCCATTAGTTACTGCAAAGGTCGAGAATTGGGATGAGTTTGATACCGTGTTTATCGGCTATCCGATTTGGTGGGGAATTGCGGCATGGCCAATAAATAACTTTGTGAAAAACAATGATTTTTCAAATAAGACAGTTATTCCCTTTGCAACTTCATCTTCTTCAGGTCTTGGGCAAAGTGGAGCTTTGTTGGAAGAGATGGCAGGTACTGGCACCTGGCAGACTGGTCAGCGTTTCTCTAGTAGCGTTAGCCAAAACAGCGTGCTCGAATGGGTAAATAGTCTTGGCTTAAATGAACGATAGAGTGCAAATTGACGTTTTTGCTTGTTGTATAAGTGATTGAGATAAAAAGTGCAGTAAGATACTTTATAAATGTAAAATATTTACATGTTATAATTATAGATCTGTATTTTTATTACTATTTACACGAAGGATGTCATATTAGAAAGATGGGTAACCTCTTTAATTTTAAATGTAGAATAAGGCCAAAAATTTATCATCTTATAGTTATGTTTTAGAAGTTTGATGAAAAAGGAGGCATTTCATTTGGCAAATAAAGAAGATGAAATAACCATCTGTTCCAGAGCTACAGAATACTTATTGCCTCGGTTGGCGATCAGCATGATAGCATTGAAATGCGCTACGAGGATGAAAATATATGGCTGACACAGAAGATGCTAGCTATACTGTATGACGTAGATGTTCGTACAATTAATGAGCATATTAAAAAAATCTATTCTGATTCAGAACTTGATGAAGATTCAACCATCCGGAATTTCCGGATAGTTCAAACGGAAGGTTCTCGTCAAGTGACACGTGATACCAAGTATTACAATCTTCAAATCATTATTGCTGTAGGCTTTAAGGTTAATTCTGAACGTGCAGTTCTCCAAGTTCTTTTAACAAAAATGTTGTCTTTACATCTTTTCTTACTCTTTTTCTATTTTATGCTCTTAGTATTAGTAGCTACAGGCAAGGTATCTGACCGAACTATAAGGCATTAGGCTGATAATGTCGAATTATTTTATTAATGTGTAATGATTCTTCTCATTTAAACTTGTTTTGTAGCAAATGTGTTGCAAATAGATACACATTTTATTATTATTTGATTGATTTAGAGGTTAAAAGTATGTCCGCAATTAAAACAGCAAATGTAAATGCAAGAATAGATTCAAGTATAAAGACACAAGCTGAGAGTATTCTCTCTCAGTTGGGACTTCCTAGATCTGTGGCAATCGATGCGTTTTATCGCCAGATTATCATTCATGGAGGATTGCCATTTTCGTTGACTATTTCTCAGAGTTGGGTTCCTGCATACGATGAAATGTCAAAAAGCGAATTAAATCAAATGCTGGTTACAGGAATTTCACAAATCAAAGAAGGAAAAACAGTCAGCATGGATGAAGTTTTTAATGGTATTGAGGTGGACTGAGAGAAATAAATGGATCAATACCACATCGATTTTGCTTTGCAAGCTAAAGAGCATTTAGAAAAAATTTATAATTACATCAAGAATGTGTTAGCTTCTCCGATTGCTGCAAGAAGGACAGTCTCTCTGATTAAGAATGAAATAATTTTGCTTAAAACATCTCCTATACGAGTTCAGTTGGTGTCTGAAGAACCATGGTACTCTCTAGGCGTTCGTAGAAGTAGAGTCAAAAACTACTATATCTATTTTATGGTTGATGAAGTAAACAAAATAGTTCATGTTGTTGCTATCATCTATGCTAGAAGAGACCAGTCTCGACAGCTAGAAGAGCTTGATCTTAGATAACACAACATATTATGCAGTTTGAAGCATCTTGGAGAAATCTTAGGTGTTTTTTCATGGTCAAATGAGTTTAAATGAGCATATTTTGTGTTTCTATTTATGTGACAAGATGTTGATTAGAGCTATTTGTACTCATTTTGGCTTTTCTCAGCCTTTGCAAAGATGAAACAATCATCCGTTCCAACGTTTGCAGAATACTTAACATATGTTGACCTCGATTGGTGATAAGTAAGATAGCATTTAAATACGCTACAAGGATGAAAATATATGGCTGTGTAAAGGGTAAACTCAAAATGTAGAAAAGGGCATTTCCACTCGATAATACAACATTTGTTATTGCACTAGGTGTAAAATATTATACTGAGCGTATAGCAAGCAAAAGTGTTTAAGTAATCTTAATAAAGCATGAAAAGGTTTAATCGCTTTTTATCGGAGTACATTTTTCTTAAAAAAAGAAATTGTTCTCTGTTTTTTAGGTAGAATTCTCTAAATTAATAGAAATGCTTGAATGATGCAAAAAGGAAAACTTAATGACAGGAGAAATGATGTGGCAAGAGTATTGCCACGCTACTAATACAGATATAAATACTCGTCATGATATATGGAAGTTCTGTGGTGGAGGAATGGTTGCAGATGAATTAGCATCTTTAGTTCTTGCAGGAAGAAAGAGCGCAACTTCGAGTTCAAAAATTGCGTATGAAATTGAAAATGAAGATCTTCCAAAAGTAGGAACATATAGTGTTATTCTTTATGATAATGATGAAGCCGCATGCATTATCAAAGATACGAAAGTATCTATTGTTCCTTTTAGTGAAGTAAGTACAGAGCATGCTCATAAAGAAGGAGAGGATGACCGTAGTTTAAGCAAATGGAGAGAAGTCCATCGTCGCTTTTTTACTCTCGACTACAATAAGGCAGGGCTTGATTTCGATGAAAATGGAGACTGTGTTTTAGAAGAATTTGAAGTTGTATATCGTTAGCTATTTTCTATTACAGTTTTTCATCTTAAAGAGGTTTTTTTATATTAAACTTCAGTTTTTTCTTTTGACAAAGACGTGATTGTGAGATCTTAGAATTACCTTTTCCTGCATTTTGAGTTTGCTTTTAACACTTCGCCTATGAAGCGAATTTTTCTAGGTTTTTATTGACAGTTTATTCTTGAGCCAATATAGTTCGACTATCAATCAAGTAAGGAGAGAAGTTATGTTTAATTATGTTAACAATTATACAACAACATGGCATCTACACACATTCTCTGTGTGGCGCTTCTCTCTTAGAACAGCGTCACAAAACAAGTGAGGCACTAAAACAAAAACTAACTCTGCCTCACATTAATTATGGGGGTATAGAAATGGTTTTGTGCGATGTAATTCTTCTTTATGATGATGTTGTTAAAAGTGTGAAAGATGAAGAATCCTTTTCAGATGCAGTAATAAGGCTTGCTCGTGAAAGAAATATGAGCGGTCCGAAGGTATATCACGCTGCAGGAATTGACGCAAGACACTACTCAAAGATTATAAGCGATAGAAATTATCAACCAAAGAAAGAGACTGTCTTTGCTTTTATCTTGGTATTTAAATTACCTTTAAAGGAAGCTGAGGAGCTCCTTAATAAAGCTGGTTATTCATTTTGCTCAGCATCTAAATATGATTTATTAATAAAGAGTTTTATTGAAAAGGTGTATATGATAGGGATCTTATCGATAGCGCAATGGATGCGCTTTCTCTTCCATTGTTACCACAAAAATGGTGATTTCGCCTTCTAAGGGAAAACAAGAAAAAGAAAGCTTGCTAGTATCTTTATAACAAAATGCCACTGTAGCATAACGGCTATGCGCTGCACTTGTAATGCAGTCTAAAAGAGTTCGACTCTCTTCGGTGGCTAATTTTTTGTGTGTTTAGTTTAGTGGCAGAATGACTGTCTCCAAAACAGTAGATGAGAGTTCGATTCTTTCAACACGCGTTTTTAATTCATTTTCCTTTTATTTATGACGTAATTGGGCTAAATAATAATAAGAGGAAAAAATGAAACGAGATTATTTTATACAAACAGCTTCAGAAGTTGGCAGAAAAAGTATAGTTAATACCTCTTTTTGGGATGAATACATTAACTATGTTTTAAATAATTACGAAAACTTTGAAGATCGAGAAAGAATTCTTTATCAACTAGTTAGTCAAACTAAAGTTCGATATTCTGGAGAGCTAGACGATATAGATGAAGATGAGATTAAGAGTCTTATTGACAGAATACAAAAAGAGGAAACTTTCTCAGATATGCTTTTGCGTTTTATTCGACAAAAGAATAAGAAAGCACCAGAAGTCTATAAAAAAGCAGGAATTGACTATCGTCATTTTTCAAAGATAAATAGTCGAAGAGACTATAAAACAACAAAAGAAACAGTATTTGCTTTTGCTTTGGCTCTAGAACTTAGTCTTGATGAAGCAGAAGAGTTGTTAAAGAGTGCGGGATTTAGCTTCTCTCCATCTAGTCTTTTTGACGTTTCTATGAAGTTCTTCTTTGAAAAGCACTTCTATGATAGAGATAAAATAGATCAGATTTTAGAAGGACTCGACATAGATTTTCTTCCTAAGAACTTCTAAATATCGCCCAATAGGCGACCTCATTTTTCTTTCTTTATGATAGTTTTTTTAAAGATGAAATTTAATTAATGGAGTGTGTTCAATATGAGACGAATAGTTGTAAAAGAGCTACATACAAAGCTTATTTTCTCATATCTGTACAGTTTCCTATAGTATTAATTAAATCTTAGTTTTATAGGCATTGTTAACAGACATGGGGGGTGTCTGTTTTTTTTAACCAAAAACTACCGAGTATAGAGGAGAGAAAAATGCACGATTTAGCAAAGATTTCTAAAATTGATTCAATAAGGCCAATTGAAGGAAAAGATAGAATAGAAATGGCGAAAGTTGAGAATTACAACACAATTATTCCAAAGGGAGAGTACAGTGTTGGAGATACCATAGTTTATATCTTTTATGATGCAATTCTTCCTTCTGACAATCCTGACTTTGAATTCTTAAGGCCTAGGTGCTACTCATCTAAATATGATGGATACAGAATTAAGCCAATGAAGATGGGAGGTGAGATATCTGAAGGCCTTGTTCTTCCTTTGTCAGTTTTGCCTAAAGGAAAAGACTATAAGCTTGGTGACATTGTCACTGATGATTTAAGAATTAGAAGGTATGAAGTATTTGAAAGAATTCCTTCTGAAGTTATAGGTGGTTATCCTCTTAGAATAAGTAAATCTGATGAAGACAATATTGAAAAGGTCTTTTGCTATTATCCAAAATGGAAAGATATAGAATTCTATGTCACTGAGAAAGTTGAAGGAAGCGCTGCTACTTGGATCTATGAAAAGGAAAATGACTCTTTTAGAACGTTTTCTCATAATTGGGAAGTTGGAGATACAGGTCTTTGGTACGATGCAGCAGTAAACAACAATCTCAAAGAAAAAATGTCCTTATACTGTCTTAATCACAATATAGATGCGCTTGTTTTACAGGGAGAGGTTATTGGTCCACTTGTTCAAAAGAATGTTTATAATTCATCTAAAAATGATTTATATATATACGCAATGATGAATATCGATGGGCAAAGAAGCTCATTTAAAGAGCTTAAAGAAGCATGCCTAGAAATGGACATAAAGATGGTTCCAATTATCGGAGAATCACGTTTTATGGCCGATTCTATTGATGTACTCTTAGCTGAAGCTAACGGAAAAAGTGAAATATATAATGTGCCAAGAGAAGGCCTTGTTTGGAGAGCAACTACTAGTGATATAGATGTTCACTTCAAAGTTAAAAGCAGGCCTTATAAGATTTGGTTTGAAAAGAAGAGCATTCTTTGACTTTAATAGTAACTATTTTCAAAAACTCGGTTGAATACTTCATGTTAAAACTCTAGATTAATGTTAAATAGATTTAACATGGAGTATTTATGGAAGAAAAGACTAAGGTAGAGAAAAGAGGAAGTTTCTCTGGTGGTATTGGATATGTTCTATCTGTTGCTGGTTCGGCTGTTGGCCTTGGTAACATATGGCGCTTTCCATATCTTGCAGCAAAATATGGTGGAGGAATTTTCCTTTTAATTTATCTATTATTTGTAGTTACCTTTGGTTATGTTTTTGTTGTCTCCGAGACAGCACTAGGACGTATGACAAAGAAAAGTCCAGTTGGAGCTTTTCATGTCTTTGGTTCAAAACTTCCTTTTTCGATAGGTGGATGGATTAATGCCGTTATTCCGATGATTATTGTTCCATATTACTCTGTAATTGGAGGATGGGTACTTAAATACCTATTTGAATATATAAGAGGAAATATGGCACTTCTTGCCACAGATGGATACTTTTCCTCTTTTATTTCGTCTTCATGGAATGTGGAATTGTGGTTTATCATATTTTCTGCATTTGTTTTCTTTACAATTCTTGCTGGAGTTGAAAACGGAGTAGAAAAGACATCTAAGTTCTTAATGCCATTTTTAGTCATTCTTGCAATCTTTGTTATGATTTATTCTGTAACAAGACCAGGTGCAATAGAAGGCGTTAAATACTTTTTGATTCCAAACTTCAATAACTTTTCATGGATGACAGTGGTAGCAGCTATGGGACAAATGTTCTATTCGCTTTCAATAGCAATGGGTATTTTATATACCTATGGCTCTTATATGAAAAAGAGCGTTGATATAGAGAAAAGTACAACTCAAGTTGAATTCTTTGACACACTAATTGCTTTAATCGCAGGGTTAATGATTATACCTGCAGTTTTCTCCTTTTCTAATGGAGATCTTTCTACGCTAAAAGCGGGGCCATCCCTTGCTTTTATTACACTACCTAAAATCTTCAATAGCATGAAAGGCGGTGTTGTTGTCGCAATTGCTTTCTTCTTAATGTTCCTTTTGGCAGCAGCAACTAGTGCAATATCTCTTTTAGAGACTAGTGTTTCTACACTTCAAGATGAGTTAAAGTGGAGTCGAAAAAAAGCGACATTGCTTATGGTTGTTGTTATGGTTTGTATCGGAAGTGCATCTTCATTTGGCTATGGAATATGGAGTAATGTCCGTATACTTGGTATGCAAATATTAGATTTTTTTGATTTTTTGACTAACTCTATAATGATGCCACTTGCAGCTTTAGCGACTGTTATTTTAATACTATTTTGCGCAAAACTTAACGCAATAGATACTGAGGTTGAGTTGTCATCTAAATTCAAAAGAAAGGGAATGTATCACTTTATACTTAAGTATCTTTCAATTGCATTTATAACAATAATTCTATTGTCGAGCATCGCAAATGTATTTGGGTGGATATCAATCTAATGAATATGGAAGAGACGCTTAGATATCTAGATGAAAAAGGGGTAAAGTATTCGCTTACAGAACACAAAGCTGTTTATTCTATGGACGAACTTGGAAGCCTAAGTTTACCATATCGAGAGCTAGATGCTAAGAATTTGTTTTTACGTGATGATAAGAAAGAGAATTATTACTTATTGACTCTAAAGGGCGAAAAGAGAGCAGACTTAAAGAAACTCAGGAAAATTATATCGTCTCGTCCTCTGTCATTTGCTTCTAGCGATGAATTATTGTATTTCTTGAAGCTAACGCCGGGCTCTGTTACTCCTTTAGGTCTCCTTAACGATGAAAAGCATGAGGTTGTCTTTTTGCTTGATTCGTTCTTTTCATCATCTCGCATCGGAGTGCATCCTAACGACAACAGAGCAACAGTATGGTTAGAAAGTAAGGATTTAGTTCGACTTTTGACTGAAAGAGGAAATGAATGCATCTTTGTAGACATTTGATTTTGCCTATTTTTTATTGAGCTATTTATCTAGTAAAAAATTATAAAGCCTAATTTTTTTAATTTGAGTTACTTATATAAGATAGTTTGTTCTTATAGTTTTGTTCTTTATTTAATAAAGTATAGATGGGGGTTAAAGCTTAGATGAATGATGTAATTAAATGCATATTAACGCGTAGAAGTATCAGAAAGTTTTCATCAGAAATGGTTAATGATGAAGATATTAGAGATATTGTAAAAGCAGGAGAATTTGCTCCTTCTGCTATGGGAAAACAAGAGAGAATTATTGTAGTTATTAAAGATAAAAAGGTTAGAGATGAGTTAAAGAGGCTAAATGCTTCTATTATGGGTAGATTTGATGATTTTGATCCTTTTTACAATGCACCTGTAGTTATCATAGTATTGGCAAAAAAAGATTCTCCAACAAGACAGCTTGATGGAGCAGCCTCCATTGAAAACATGCTTCTTGCTGCACATTCTTTGTCTCTTGGTACATGTTGGGTTCATAGAGCAAAGGAAGAATTTGAAACAGCGTGGGGGAAGAATCTTCTCTTATCATTGGGTATAACTGAAGAGATGGAAGGGATAGATCATATTGCACTCGGATATTACAAAAACGAAGATGTTGGTAAAGCAAAGGAAAGACGTAATAATTCTGTCTTCTATATTTAATATTGAGCTTTAGTATCTTTTATCATAAAGAATGTGCCAAGTGCCATAATCATGAGACTAATAAAATATCTTACAGATAGACTTTCATTTAGAATTAAGAATGAAAGGAAGCTTCCGATGAATGGATTTATAGCATAGAAGGAGCTAGTTCTGCTGGCTCCAATTTTATTTTGTGCTTTTATATAGAAGAAGATGCTTAGTCCATAGGAAACAAAACCTAGTAATAATGCAGAAAATAGTATTGAAAGGGATGGAAATTTTTCTCCTGTTGATAGGGCAATTATAATAGAACCTAATCCTGAAAATAGTCCTTTTATAAAAACAATTTCAAATGTATCTTTGCCACTTATCATCTTAGTGCAGTTGTTTTCTAACCCCCAGAAAAGCGTTGCAAGAACAACTAGAAGCGTAGAAGTTGAAAGTCTAAATTCTTCTCCAGAGAAAGAAAGGATAATCGTTGCAATTGTAATAAGAAGTATTGCAACCGAAGACTTCTTTGTTATCTTCTCTTTAAAAAAAAGACAAGCAATAATAGTTGTTGTAACAATCTCAAAGTTGCCAATAAGTGTAGATACGCTACTAGAGGTATTCTTAAGTCCTAGGAGAAGAGAAATAGGCGCAAAGATATCCAAAACAACCATTAAAAATGTATATTTAAAATCATTCTTACTAAGTTTTTTTCTTTCTTTATTATGAGGAATAAAAAGAGAAAGTAGGAATATCCCAATCCCAGCTCCTAGATATAATAAACCTGCAAGCATTATAGGTGAGACATCAGACAATAAAACCTTAGATAAAGGCATATTTAATGAATAAAAAAACGCAGCAAGAATTGCATTTATAATAGCAATGACAAAACTATCTTTCATTGCTCTAGTGTAATATTAAATAAAACAGAAAACTATTGACTAAGCAAAAAAAGAGAAGATAATTCAAGCTATGGCTAATGGTGAAGAAGATTTAAAAGAAAAAAATAAAGGCAGGAAGAAAAATACCAAAGAGAGTAGATACTCGAAGTGGAGTTCCTCATTTGGTGAAGAAGACTCTGAAATGCTTATGGAGAAATCTAAAAGCTGGAGTGCTTATAAAGAAAACCGTGGCGATTACGACGATACGGATGAGTAAGCTTTCTTTCTAGCTTTGTTTTACACGGGCGATTGCATGTCAAATGTAGTCGTCTTTTTTTGCTAGCTATCGCCATAAAAAGTCTTGTTATCTTTAAACTTATAAATTCTTGGATGTCTTGTATAGCAATTGTTGTAACAACAATAATTTATTATCAATATAAATAGACCTATTAAGGAATAAAAATAAGTATTTAAAATTAGCAAGCGTTTGTTAGTATTGCTATGTGGTATTTATAAGATTTATCATCTTTGCATCAGGGGGAAAGAAAAAAGATGTGTGGAATAGTTGGATATACTGGTCATAGAGAGGCTTCTCATATTCTTATCGAAGGTTTGAAAAAACTAGAATACAGAGGCTATGATTCTTCAGGCCTAGCAGTCGAGAATAATGATGGTAATGTCGAGATTGTAAAAGCAAAAGGAAGACTCTCAGAACTTATTACTAAAACAGATAACGGCAACGCAATAAAAGGTGAGTGTGGTATTGCGCATACACGTTGGGCAACACATGGAGAGCCAAGTGAGACTAATGCTCATCCACATTGTTCTGATGATAAAACTGTCATTGCTGTTCATAATGGTATTATTGAGAATTACAAAGAGTTGAAGGAAAAACTTCTTTCTAAGAGATACACATTCTATTCAGAAACTGACACAGAGGTTTTAACAAAACTTATCGACTATTATTATAAAAAGTATAATGTAGGGCCTATTGATGCTTTAGCAAAAATGATGGTTAGGGTTCGTGGTAGCTATGCCATAGCTGTTATGTTCAAAGACTATCCAGGAGAAATATACATAGCAAGAAAAGATAGTCCACTAGTTGTTGGCGTAAATAAGGATGAGACTTTCCTTGCTAGTGATGTACCTGCAATACTTAAATATACACGAGAAGTTTATTATCCAAATAACTATGAAATGGCAAGGCTTGAAAAGGGCAAAGTAACTTTCTTTGATCTTAATGGGGACGTGGTTCAAAAAGAACCTACTACCATTACTTGGTCTGAATCCCAAGCAGAAAAAGACGGATTTGAACATTTTATGATTAAGGAAATCCACGAAGAACCTAAGGCCTTTAGTGATACAATCAACAAGTATATAAATGGAGATCAAATAAATTTTTCTGAGTGCGGATTAGCAGATGATGTTCTCTTGAATGTAGACTCACTTCGTATTGTTGCTTGTGGCTCTTCCTATCATGTAGGGCTTTGTGGAGAATATATCTTTGAAGATCTCTGCCGCATCCCAACAAGAGTTGAAATGAGTAGTGAATATCGCTATCGTAATCCAGTCTTAAATGAAAATGAGCTTGTCATTGTTATAAGTCAATCTGGAGAGACAGCAGATACTCTTGCTGCATTAAGGCTAAGCAAGAAGATGGGAAAGAAAACATTGGCTATTGTTAATGTTATTGGTTCAACTATATCTAGAGAAGCTGATTATGTTATTTATACACTCGCAGGCCCAGAAATAGCTGTTGCAACAACAAAGGCATATCAAACACAACTAGCTATTATCTATCTTCTTGCAATTAAGCTTGCTTACTTAAAAAAGAAAATTGAGAGTGAAAAAACATATATTGATGAATTAAAAACTCTTAGTGAAAAGATGAAAAGTCTCTTAAAAGAAAAAGAGAAGATACAGTGGTTTAGTTCAAAATGCATGAATAAGAAGGATGTCTTCTTTATAGGGCGTGGCCTCGATTGGGCAATCTCATCAGAAGGCTCATTAAAGCTGAAAGAAGTTTCATATATACATAGCGAAGCATATGCATCTGGAGAATTAAAGCATGGAACAATTTCTCTAATTGAAGATGGAACACTTGTTATAGGTGTTCTGACTCAGCCAGAGTTATATGAAAAGACAATGTCTAATATGGTTGAGTGTAAAACAAGAGGTGCTTATCTATTTGCTGTTACATCAAGAGGAAATTATCAAACGGAAGAGAATGTAGACTTTACAGTTTATATTCCTAAAACAAATCCGTATTTTACTGTTTCGCTTGCAATCATTCCTTTACAGCTTTTAGCATATTATATTAGTGTTGCTAAGGGACTTGATGTTGATAAACCACGTAATCTTGCCAAAAGTGTAACAGTTGAATAATTGCTTTATTTATAAATAATTAATAATTTAGTTAAGTTCGCTTACTAAATATAAGAGGTATCTAATTTGGCTTGTGCTGTTGTAGTCTTAGGTGGCTTTATAGGGAACTATGAAGAGATAAAAGAAAAGATTAGTAGGGATAGCTACTTTATCTATTGTGATAGAGGTTTAATACACGAAAAAGGTTTAGGTAGAAAACCAGACTTAGCTGTTGGTGATTTTGATTCTTGTCCAATACCTGAAAATACAGAAGTAATTACTTTGCCTAGAGAGAAAGATGATACAGATGGACGCTATGGAGTAAAAGAAGCCATAAAAAGAGGATACAAAGAAATAATAATTCTAGGAGCAATTGGAGGAAGAATAGATCATACTCTTGGAAATATTTATTTATTAGATTACATCTATTCAAATGGGCTTAGTGGAATTATTATTGGCGATTCTTCTTCAATAGAAATTGTTGGAAAAGAAAAAAAGTACATTGAAAAGTGCTATCCAGTTTTTTCTTTAATAGCTGCATTTGGAAAAGCTGAAGGCATAGAAATCAGAGGTGCAAAATATAATTTAGTTAATGGTACAATAGAACCAAATTTTCAATATGGAATAAGCAATGAAGTCGATAAGAGTGTTGCAGAAGTATGGGTTGAGAAGGGGAAGCTTTTACTAATAAAGAATTGGAGAGAATAATGATTACAGATAGCTATGACAAAAGTGATGCACTTATAACACCATTTATGTGCTATAAGCGAATAGAAAAGCCAATAAAAACATCTCTCATAATCTTTTCTCGAGAAATATATCAATACATTCTATCTACATTCGAAGCAAAGAAAATTGGATCAATGTTTCTTGCAAATGGCGAAATCCCTATCTACTCATTTACTTACAAGGAAAGTGAAATTGCCTTTTATCTTTCATATATCTCATCTACCTGCGCATCAACATTTGTTGAAGAATCTAGCGTCATTACTGGGGCCTCCAATTATGTTCTTTTTGGATCATGTGGAACTTTAGATAAAGAAAAAACAGAGGGGAAAGTAATCGTTCCAACAGAGGCCTATAGAGATGAAGGTATGAGCTATCACTATAAAGAGAAAAGTGATTATATAAGAATAAAAAACTTCAATAAACTTTCGTCTTTCTTTGAAAGGAATAACATTCCTTATATTGAAGGAAAAGTTTGGACAACAGATAGCTTCTATAGAGAGACAAAAGAACAATACAAAAAGAGGAAAGAAGAGGGATGTATAGCTGTTGAAATGGAGATAGCAGGTGTTGAAGCTGTATGCGAGTACTATGGCCTAAATCTTTATGCCTTTCTTCTTTCTGGAGATACTCTATCTGATGAAGGATGGAGAGATAGAAATAATCTAAAGATTGCCAATCACTCTCTTGATAAACTTTATTTTGCTCTTGAGTTTATTGTAAATGAATTGAAAAACGACTGTTAAAAAATAGTTATAATTGTATAAAACATTATCCATTTTATTGATATAAGTCTCTATTAATGATAAATTAAATCGCTTGATGCAGAACCACCATTTTTTAATAGGAGGCATAAATGCTTAGAATAGAAAATCTTACAAAAAGCTATGGGGAAAAGAAAGCTGTTGATGATTTATCATTACATATTCTTCCTGGCGAGATTTATGGTTTTATTGGACACAATGGAGCAGGAAAGACAACTACAATAAAGAGTGTGGTTGGCATTCTTGATTTTGATAAAGGTAAAATTTATATCGATGGAAAGGATATTAAAAAAGATCCTGTAGGATGTAAAAAAGAGATTGCATATATTCCAGATAATCCTGATTTATATGACTTCATGAGTGGAATACAGTATCTTAACTTCATTGGCTCAATCTTTGGTATAAGTCAAAAAGATATGGAAGAAAGAGTAGATAAGTACGCAACTCTTTTTGAAATAAAAAATGATTTAGCATCAGCAATTAATCAGTATTCTCACGGAATGAAGCAAAAATTGGCTATCATTTCGGCGTTAATACACAATCCAAAGCTTGTAATTATGGATGAGCCTTTTGTCGGACTAGACCCTAAAGCTGCACATATTTTAAAGGGGCTTATGAGAGATATTTGTTCCGCAGGTGGTGCAATTTTCTTCTCAACTCACGTCCTTGAAGTTGCTGAAAAGCTTTGCGATAAAGTTGCCATAATTAAAAATGGAAAACTTATTAAGAGTGGTACTATGGAAGAAGTAAAGGGTGATGAGAGTCTTGAGAGCGTCTTCTTGGAACTAGAGGAGTAAGTGATGATAAAACTTTTAGTTAAAAAAGAGTTTATTGCACTCTTTAGTTCATTTTTCCTAAATAGAAAGACCGGACAGAGAAGGACAAATAGAAACTCAAAGCTATCTTTAGTTCTTTACGGACTACTATTACTTTTCTTATTTGCAGTATTTTTCTTCCTCTCTTATTCATTAGGCGTAGCTTTTATTCCAATGGGATTAGATTGGTTCTATTTCTCTTTTCTTGGTTTAATGGCTTTGCTTTTTGGAATATTTGGCGACGTCTTTAATACATACAAGATGCTCTATGATGCTAAAGATAACGACTTGTTATTCTCCCTTCCAATAAAAGGAAGTCAAATTCTACTTTCAAGAATGATTGTTGTCTTTCTCATGGGCTTCATGTACATGAGCTTAATATGGCTTCCATCAGTAGTTAGCTATTGGATTATAAAAGGATGGTTAGGGGCAAAGACAATTCTTTTTGTAATTGAAGAGCTACTTGTAGGATTTAGTTTAGCTTTAATTGTCACAACTCTTACTTGTGCCTTAGGCTATCTTGTTGCTCAAATATCGAAAAAAATGAAGAACAAGAATGTTCTAACAGCAATTATTTCGTTGCTTTTCTTTGCTCTATATTACTTCTTCTGCATGAGATTCAGTTCAATAGTTGAAGATTTGATTCAAAATGTTGATAAAGTCAGTGGAGTATTAAAAAAGTTCTATCCTGTATATCTATATGGATCTGCTAATAGTGGAAATCTATTACATACTTTCATTTTTATTCTGATTTCGTTTGTTTTATTTGGCTTATGTTTCTATATCATTTCACATTCATTTATGAAATTAGCGACAAAGAGCGAAAAAACAGTAAAGAAAAAGTACAATAAGAATGAAATCCATGTTGTATCGCAAAACAGGGCGCTATTAAATAAGGAAGCAAAGAGAGTTATTTCTTCAACGACATATTTTCTCAACTGTTCACTTGGCGTTATCATAATGCCAATATTAGCAATAGTTGCAATTATTTATTCCTCCAAATTTAATAGTGTATTAGAGATTTTGAAAGAGACATCTTTTTATTCTTTTATTCCACTATTATCTGCATCTGCATCTGCTTTAATTGCATCCTTAGGGTTCTTTAGCGCACCTAGCATTTCGCTAGAAGGAAAGAATATTTGGATCTTGCAATCACTTCCTATCGATCCGGTGAAGGTACTGAGAAGTAAAATTAACTTAGGCTTTATCATCAATGCTTCTTCCTCAATTATACTTACGACAGTTCTTTCTATTGTGCTTACGCATTCGCTTTTAGCTACACTTTTAAGCTTGTGCTTTGTTGTTCTGTTTTGCTATTTGCATTCTCAATTTGGTTTAGTAATGAATTTGAAGCACTATTCATTTACTTGGACTAATGAAGCTATACCTATTAAACAAGGCCTTGCTTCTATTTTGACTATGACATTTGGCTTTATCTTTAGCTTGCTTCCATTTGGTGGATTTTATTTATTAAAACGATGGATTAATGTTTATGTCTATTACACAATTTTTATAGCTGTAATTGCTCTATTAATTCTTTTAATGAACAATTGGTTAAAGAAAAAAGGAACTGTGATATTCAGATATGCTAATTAATAATACTATCCTTGTCTCTTTTCTATTTTGGTAGTAGAAAAGAGATAGGGAGAGAATATGAAGAAGAAAAAAGTCGACAATTCAATTCACTATGTTGGAGATATTGAAAAAGCTAGCTTAAATCTCTTAAATGAAACAGAGAAAACCATCAGTGAGATGGATTCATACTATCCACGCCTTCTAAGCTCAAGTAAAGATGAAGATTTAAAAAAAGAGGTCCAGGGAAGAAAAGATTCTCTCAAGAGAGCAAAGAAAAATGTTCTTCTTTCTTATGAAAAGCTATTTGATTTAGGCGAAGAACTTTCAGGTAGGTGGGCTGATATAGAATCTTCATACTCAAAACGGGGTCATAAGCTATTAGCTCCAATTAATGCAGAGATTGATTTAAAAGAAAAAACAAAAAACCATTTTGCTCATGGAATAAATATTTATAAGATTCTATGGCTAATTTTTATTGGCTCATTTGCTGGTGTTATTATCGAGATGGCATGGTGCTTTTTGCGCCACGGTTATATTGAGAGCAGACAAGGCCTTGTCTATGGTCCGTTTAATCTATTATATGGAGTTGGCGCTGCTGCACTAACTATCTTCTTGTATAAGTATCGAAACCATAGTCCCTGGATCTCTTTTGTTGGTGGTTTTGTTGTTGGTTCTGTGCTTGAATACATTTGTTCTTGGGGCCAAGAACTAATAGTTGGTTCCCGAAGTTGGGACTATAGCAACGTACCTTTAAATATTAATGGTAGAATTTGTCTCTTATATTCTCTTTTTTGGGGAGTATTAGGCGTTGTATGGATTAAGAAGATTTATCCAATAATGTCAGAATTAATATTAAAAATCCCTAACAAGATTGGAAAGATTATTACATGGCTTCTTGTTGCCTTCTTTGTTTTTGATAGTGTTGTTTCACTTTTAGCTCTTGTTAGATGGTCAGAGAGAATTGAATATAAAGAGCCAAAGAATAAAATTGAAATATACATGGATAAACATTTTCCAAATGAAAGGATGGAGAGAATATATCCTAACATGGTCTTTTCAGGAGATAAAAATTGAAGGAAAAGAAAAATGATGTGCTTGATATAACAACAGATGTTGAAGAAAAAAGTCTATTGCTACTTGAAAGCACTGAAAATACAGCAAAAGAACTTCAAGAAGAAGTCTTTCCATCTCTACTAGATAGCTCAATAAAAGAGATTGAGCCAATTGTAAAGGCAAAGAAAAAAAGTTATAAGAGAGCAAGGAAGAATATCATAAGATCATATGAGAAACTCTTTGAGCTTTCTGATGAGTTATCTGGTCGTTGGGCAGATATTAAACAATCATCAAAAGTTAAAATTCCAGGAATCGTTAATGCAAAAATAGATGAAAACGAACGAAGTAATAACCATTTTTCTAGAGGAATTAATTCATATAAGCTACTTTGGATTTTTTATATAGGATCTTTTGGTGGCGTAATACTAGAGATGTTTTGGTGCTATTTGCAAAATGGATATATAGAAAGTAGACAGGGTTTAATATATGGGCCTTTTAATATTTTATATGGCTTCGGTGCTGTTGCTCTTTCATATTTTTTGTATCGCTTCCGTAACCATTCAGATTGGGTCTCTTTTCTTGGGGGCTTTATAGTTGGCTCTGTACTGGAATACATCTGTTCATGGGGACAAGAGTTCGCTCTAGGTGTTAGGAGTTGGGATTACAGCCATCTCCCACTTAATATTAATGGCAGAATTTGTTTGTTTTACTCATTAATATGGGGCTTACTAGGAGTTGTGTGGATTAAAATCGCTTATCCACTGTTGTCTATATTAATTATGAAAATCCCCAATAAGATAGGGCGAGTGCTAACATGGATGCTGCTAGTTTTCTTTATTTTTAACATAATTGCTTCGGGTTTTGTTATGGCGAGATGGACAGAGCGTCATAATGGCAAGGAAAGTACATCTAGTATTTCTAGATACATAGATGAAAAGTATCCAGATGAAAGAATGGAGAGAATATTTCCTAACTGGAAATTTGAATAAAAAGAAATTGCAACAAAACGCAACAAATTTGTTTACAAAGGATATTTTACAGTTTAGTATTTAACTGTGGTCGAAAAAGCCCAAATAAAAGTGGAAACATTGGAGGTTTCTTTTATGGATTATGCTGCAATTAAAAAAGCTGCTGAAGCCTATGGCCCAGCAATGACAAAATTCCTCAGAGACATGATTGCTATTCCTTCTGAGAGTTGTGAAGAAAAGGGTGTTGTTTACAGAATCAAGGAAGAGATGGAAAAGCTTGGCTATGATAAAGTTGAAATCGATGGGCTAGGCAACGTTATTGGATGGATGGGAACAGGAGACAAGATTATTGCCATTGACTCTCATATTGATACTGTAGGTATTGGTAATATTAAGAACTGGACTAATGACCCATATAAGGGATACGAAACAGATAAGATTATCTATGGCCGTGGTGGTTCTGACCAGGAAGGCGGAATGGCTTCTGCTACATATGGTGCAAAGATTATGAAGGACCTTGGTCTTATTCCAGAAGGCTATAAGATTATGGTCGTCGGTTCTGTCCAGGAAGAAGATTGTGATGGTATGTGTTGGCAGTACATCTACAACGTAGACAAGATTGTTCCTGAATTTGTTATCTCAACAGAGCCTACAGATGGTGGTATCTATCGTGGTCATAGAGGAAGAATGGAAATTAGAGTCGATGTTAAGGGTATCTCTTGCCATGGCTCAGCTCCAGAGAGAGGCGACAATGCTATCTACAAGATGGCTGATATTCTTCAGGACGTAAGAGCTCTTAACGAAAATCCTGCAGATGATTCAGTTGAGATTAAGGGTCTTGTAAAGATGCTTGATCCAAAGTATAACCCAGAGCACTATGAAGATGCACGTTTCTTAGGACGTGGTACATGTACAACAAGCCAGATTTTCTATACATCTCCTTCTAGATGTGCTGTTGCAGATAGCTGCGCTATCAGCATCGACAGAAGAATGACAGCTGGTGAAACATATCAGTCTTGCTTAAAGGAGATTGAAGATCTTCCTTCTGTTAAGAAGTATGGCAAGGATGTAAAGGTATCTATGTATTGGTATGATAGACCATCTTGGACAAACGAAGTCTATAAGACAGAGTGTTTCTTCCCAACATGGATTAACAAAGAAACAGCTCCTCATGTTCAGGCTCTCGTTGATGCTCACCATGCACTTTGGGGAGATAAGAGACTCTATAGCGACGATATCTCTAAGAGCAAGAGAGAGGGCAGACCTCTAACAGATAAGTGGACATTCTCTACTAATGGTGTTGCTATCCAGGGTAGATATGGTATTCCTTGTGTTGGTTTCGGCCCAGGCGCAGAGAGCCAGGCTCATGCTCCTAACGAAATAACATGGAAGCAGGACCTCGTTGTTTGTGCTGCTCTCTATGCTGCTGTACCTCTTCTTTATAAGCCAGGCGACAAGAAAGAAAGTGCAACATCATTCAGACAGGAATTAACTGGAAACGATATTAAATAAGAGATTATTTAAATAGGAGAGTAGGGAAAGCAGCTATTGTTTTCCCTCTCTTTTTTTGGAGATAAAATGAATCCATTTGATTTATTAAAAATGCAAAAGGCATGGGGAAGCTTTTCTTCTGAACACCCTAAGTTTACTTCGTTCATTTCATATATTGCATCTCATCCAATTGAAGTTGGAGATGTAATAAGCGTTGCAATTGAAAAAGGTGAAAACGGAAAGAAGATTTCATCTAATATGAGAGTAACAGAGAAGGATTTAGAGTTAATACATCTCTTACAAAGTATGGGAAAAAAGGAGAGTTAAAACTCCTTTAGTGACCTGTAAAATAGATATATATAATAGCCTAGCAGAGCTCCCATACTGTTGTGAAAGATATCATCAAATTCAAAGAAGCCTCTCTTTGTTATTAATTGCGTTATCTCAATTAGAGATGAAAAAACAATGGCCCAAATTGGTGTATAGTATCCAATTCTTTTATACTTTGTATCTTCTAGCATAAAAGGCAACATAAAGCCAAATGGCAAGAGCATGATGACGTTGCAAAAAACCTGCCTCCCATTTGACCAAAAAGTATAATTATAGTTTTCGTATGACCAGAATAGAGTAAGGTTATAGCGATAATTAGGGAATGGAATTCTATCTAATAGTGTTAAGGAAAGAACTGTGAGTATATATGGAAAGAAGAAAATAGAGACAATTCTTCTTTTATAATCTTTCTTTGTTTTTAAAATAATACCAATTTCAATTAGAGCAAAAAGCAAAGAGAAGATAAAAATATACTCTATACATTTACTACTAAGACCCAAACTATCCATTCGAATAAGATACATTATTTGGCTAACAAATGGAAATGCTAAAGCCTCGAATATCAACGTATTTCGTTGTTGTTGCTCGAATAAAACAATTATCTTCTACAAATCGTTTATTGAAAATAAATACACACTTACTTCATTTATTAATTTATTTTGAGTTTTCTTCTCTTTAGAAACTAGAAGGAAAGAATTTTTAACCTTTCTAAGGAGAGTGATATAAGCTAAAATAGATTTTTGGTGGAGAGTATTATGGAAAGAATACTTATTACAGGGGCAGCTGGTTTTATTGGCGCTGCTTTAGCTAAAAGATTAGTTGAAGATGAAAATAATATTTGCTATGGAATAGATAACTTAAATAGCTACTACGATCCAAGCTTAAAAGAATATAGATTAAAGAAAATAGAAGAAAAAAAGAAAGGCGATAATTGGCACTTTGTAAAAGGCAATATTGCTGATAAAGCATTTATTTCTTCTCTTTTTGACGAGATAAAGCCAACAATAGTTGTTAATTTAGCAGCCCAAGCTGGGGTGAGGTATTCAATTGAGAATCCAGATGTCTATATAGAGTCAAATATAATTGGATTCTTTAATATTCTTGAAGCTTGTAGATATACTCCAAATCTAAAGCATCTAGTTTATGCTTCTTCTTCCTCTGTTTATGGTTCAAATAGTAAGATTCCATATTCTACAGATGATAAAGTAGATAATCCTGTTTCATTGTATGCTGCAACAAAGAAGTCAAATGAGCTAATGGCCCATGCATACTCTAAACTCTATAATATTCCATCAACTGGGCTCAGGTTCTTTACTGTCTATGGAGAAGCCGGTCGCCCAGATATGGCATATTTTTCTTTTACTAACAAGCTTAGAGAAAATAAAGATATTGAGATATTCAACTACGGTAACTGTAAGCGAGATTTTACCTATGTAAGTGATATAGTAGAAGGAATAATAAGAGTAATGAATAAAGCTCCTGAAAAGAAAATTGGAGATGATGGGCTCTTTATTCCTCCCTATAAGATTTATAACATTGGAAATAATCATCCAGAGAATCTACTAGAATTTGTAACAATACTTCAAGAAGAATTAATAAGAGCCGGAGTGCTTTCATCAGAGTATGACTTTGAAGCACATAAGAAACTTGTTCCTATGCAAAAGGGAGATGTTGCTATAACATACGCAGATGTAAGCGAATTGGAGCGCGATTTTGGTTTTAAGCCTAAAACTACGCTTAGAGAGGGCTTAAGAAAATTTGCAACTTGGTATAAAGAGTATTATGGGGGGAATGAATGAGAGATTTTAAAGATTTAAAGATAGCAGTTGCTGGAACTGGCTATGTTGGCTTATCTATTGCGACGCTCTTGAGTCAACATCATGAGGTAACTGCTGTAGATATTATCGAGGAGAAGGTTAAGCTTATTAACGAGCGTAAAAGCCCTATCCAAGATGAATACATTGAGAAATATCTAAAAGAGAAAGACTTAAAGCTCAAAGCAACTCTAGATGGGAAAGAAGCCTATAGCGATGCTGATTTTGTAGTAATTGCAGCTCCAACTAATTACGACAGTAAGAAGAACTTTTTCGATACCTCTGCAGTAGAATCTGTAATAAAAGAGGTAATAGCGTGCAATGTTGACGCAATAATGGTAATTAAAAGTACTATTCCTGTTGGGTATACAAAGCAAATAAGAGAAAGTTTTCATTGCGACAATATTATCTTCAGCCCTGAGTTCCTACGCGAAAGCAAGGCGCTTTACGATAATTTGTATCCTAGCCGTATAATTGTTGGTACCGATAAAGATAACCAAAGATTAATGAAAGCAGCCCAAACTTTTGCTTCTCTTTTACAAGAAGGTGCAATTAAAGAGAATATAGAAACACTCTTTATGGGCTTTACTGAAGCTGAAGCTGTTAAGCTCTTTGCTAATACATATTTAGCTTTGAGAGTATCATTTTTTAATGAACTTGATACATATGCTGAAATGAAGGGACTAGACACCAAAGATATAATTAATGGAGTATGTCTAGACCCAAGAATTGGAACTCACTACAATAATCCAAGTTTTGGTTATGGTGGCTATTGTCTTCCTAAAGATACAAAGCAGCTACTTGCTAACTATCAAGATGTTCCAGAGAACCTAATTGAGGCAATTGTTGAAAGCAATAGAACTCGAAAAGATTTCATTGCTGAGAGAGTTCTTGAGAAGAGTGGTGGTTATTCGTCTAACGATAGTTGGAACGAAGACAAAGAAAAAAAGATTGTTATTGGTGTTTATAGGCTGACTATGAAGGCTAATAGTGATAACTTTAGACAGAGCTCGATTCAGGGCATTATGAAGAGAATTAAGGCTAAGGGAGCTACTTGCGTTATTTACGAACCTACGCTTCCAGACGGCTCAACATTCTTTGGTTCCTTAGTCGTTAATGATTTAGCGAAATTTAAGGAAGAGTCAGATACAATTATCGCTAATAGATTTAGTGATGAATTGAAAGATGTAGAGGGTAAGGTCTATACAAGAGACCTGTTTAGATGTGACTAGAGAAGAATTAAAAAAACTAATTAATCCGTTGGATGATAAAAAGAGAAAAGAGTTATCTTTAAAGGGCTATTTTGTTCGTTCTTCAGATGAGACAAAGGTCTTTTGTCCTCGTGGGTGTGAACTAAGAAAAAAGAGTAAAAAGAAGAGTGGTGATATTCGTTATTGCTCAAAAAGTAGTTGCTCTCTTTGTCCAACTCCATGCTGTACATTTACAGAAAAAAGAAAGTGGAAGGAGGTTGATTTTTCAACTTCTTGTGTTATAAAAGGGCCAATTGAAAACCTTCTTAATGATCTAAAACTATTGAAATAAAGAGATCAAGTTGGCATTATTATGGCGTTTTAAGGAGATAATATGAAAAAAGTATTATTTGTTGTCTTATTGGTTTTACTTGTAGCAATTCCAGCATTTGCTATTAACACAGAAGATTTATACCTTGGTTTTGGCGGTCAGTATTCATTAACAAAAGAAGAAAAGAGCGACTTTAAACCATCTTCATATACAATTTCTATGTACCTTGATAGCTTTGTTAATGATTATGTTGGCGTATATGGAACAGCAGGCTTAAAGGTTCCTTATGTAAATGGAAAGGTTAAGTTTAGTGATTCTTCTGCTTATACTTCAACAGGAGTAGAGGGAAGAATTCCTTTTACAAATGATTTTTCGCTTCTTATTGGCGGTGGTTTAAGCTTTGATATCGTATATCTATCATCTATAACAACTCTTGATTCTTATTGGGGGGGCTACATTACAATCGTTAATAAATCTAGTCTATTCTTAACAACAACTAACATTACAGGTAATGTTGCACTTTCATATTCTCTAGGAGATGCTCTTCTCTTTAAGTTAGGTGTTCAAGTAGAATCACCATTGTATTTCTACTATTCACTACGTGATGATTACTCTTCAAGAGAAAGAACAAGCGACTTTAATTCAAGTATTGCTTTTAAGTATGTAACATCCTCACCATACATGGCATTATCTTTTGCAATCTAACTTAACTAAATTTCCCGAAAGCGATATTCTTCTAATCGTTTATTCGGGGAATATAGATGTTAGGTGAAAAAGAACTAGAAAGTGGCAAAATAGCTCCGACGCTCATTAAGCTTGCTATCCCAACAGTAATAGCTCAGGTTATAAATATGCTCTATAACGTAGTAGATAGGGTATATATAGGTCATATGGGAGAGGAAGGAAGCTTAGCTTTAACAGGTGTTGGTGTCTCATTGCCACTTATTTTATTTATCTCTGCTTTTGCTGCTTTCGTTTCTTCTGGTTCCGCACCACGCTTATCTATATATATGGGAAAGGGAGACAAAGAAACAAGTGAGAAAATCTTAGGCGAAAGTTTTACTCTTCAACTCATAATTTCTATAGTTCTAACAGTTATTCTTGTTCTCTTTAATCGTCCATTACTACTTCTCTTTGGTGCAAGTGACAAAACAATAGGCTATGCTTCGTCATACATGACAATATATGCATTAGGTACAATATTTGTTGAAATGACACTAGGCCTGAATGCCTTTATTACAGCGGAAGGAAAAACAACAGTAAGTATGCTTACTGTCTTAATTGGTGCACTATTGAACATTGCACTTGATCCTCTATTTATCTTTGTTTTTAATCTAGGCGTGAAGGGCGCTGCTATAGCAACAGTTATTAGCCAAGCTGTTTCGGCTCTTTGGTGTGTTTTCTTTCTAAGAAGTAAAAAATCTCAATTGAAGCTAGATTTTTCTCTAATGAAGCTAGAAAAGAAAATAATTCTTCCTTCTTTTCTTTTAGGTGTCTCAACATTCATAATGCAAAGCACTGAAAGCCTAATTAGTATTTGTTTCAATTCTTCTCTACTTAAATACGGGGGAGATATTGCTGTTGGAGCTATGACAATTGCATCCTCTGTAATGCAAATGGCACTTTTGCCATTGCAGGGTATCGGTCAGGGGGCACAACCTCTTACGTCGTTTAATTATGGAAGAGGCAACATAGAAAGAGTAAAGAAATCATTTAAAACACTTTTGGCAATTTCTTTTTCTTACACCTTTGTGGTGTGGATTTTTATTATGGCCACGCCTTCTTTCTTTGCATCTGTTTTTGCGAGCAACAAAAGCCTCATCGAGTACTCTTCAAAGGTACTTCGCATTTATTGCTTTAGCCTTTTCTTGATGTCTATTCAGATTTCCTGTCAAATGACTTTTGTTGCAATAGGCGTTGCTTTGAGTTCGGTTATCGTCGCAGTTGTAAGGAAGATTGTTCTGCTTATTCCTCTTATTTACATAGTTCCTCTTTTTGTATCCGATAAAGCTGTTGGAGTATTTCTTGCTGAACCTATTGCAGATATTCTTGCTGTTACTTTTACCATTATTCTTTTCTTAAATAAGTTTCCAAAAGCTTTAAAAGAGAAAAAGATAAGCTAAAGTAGAATTATGGACACACTTCTTATAGTTGATGGCAATAATCTACTTTTTCAAACATTTTATGGCTTACCAACATCAATAAAAAGTAAGAGCGGAAAGCCAATTAATGGTGTTATTGGCTTTATTTCATATCTACTAAAGATGATAAAAATGACAGAAGCAACTCACGCACTTGTTGTTTTTGATAGAGATACAAATACTTTCAGAAAAGAAATAAATAGCCAATATAAAGCTAATAGAACTATTGATTGGGCAAGTGTGAGCGAAGATGAATCACCTTTTAGCCAAGAAGAGGATATTCTAAAGTGTTTAGAGTATCTTTCAGTTAAAGTTATTTATTCAGAAGGAATGGAGGCTGATGACGCAATTGCAACTGTTGCTCTTGAATATGAAGAGAAAATGAGAGTTGTTATAGCATCTTTCGATAGTGACTTCTTTCAGCTTATTAGCCCCAATGTTTCTGTCTTACGCTATAGAGGAAAGAACTCAACTTTAATTACACTTGATTCTTTTATCTCCCAGTTTTCCTTTTCCCCATCATCTTACTCTTTGTTTAAAGCAATAGTTGGGGATAGTAGTGATAACATAAAAGGAGTAAGCGGAATTGGAAAGAAAAGAGCAACTGCATATTTAACTGATAGTTGTTCTCCCATCATAAAAGAAAGAATTGAAAAAGAAAGAGACAAAATAAGACAAAACTATGAGATAATAAAGCTAAGAAAACTTTCTTTTAATATTCCTAAACTAGAGGAGATGGGATATATGGGAGATAGAGTTAAGCTAACTAATAGCATTATTCTTAGCGAATGTGGAATCTTTAATTAGGAGTGAGTTATGCTTCTTTCTTTTTCATGTGAAAACTATAAGAGTATCATATCTACAGGTATCTCACTTAGTCTTAATCATAAACGTATTTCTAAGAGCGCTAGAGAGAACACCAATATAACATTCTTGGAAGAAAAAAGTGTAAAGGCACTTCCAATTGCTATTATATTTGGTGCCAATAGCAGTGGTAAGAGTACGCTTTTTGGAGCTTTAAAAACACTTTTGCTTTTATTAAAGAATGGCATTGAGCCTTCGCTCTATGAACCTAATCTATTTTTGAATAAAAGCGAGATTCTCTTTCGTCTCTCCTTTAGTTATGAAAATAAGCTTTACGACTATGAAGTAAGTTATGATTCTGAACGAATTATAAGAGAAGTGCTATTAGAAAATTCTATCCCTGTTTTGGAAGCAAAAGATGTAAAGAAGACAACTCTTCCTCCTCATATTCTTTCTTACTTAGAGAGTTTTCTCTTTTTCTCATCCTTTAATCCTTCTTGGGAAGAAGATGAAGAAAGATACATAGCGCTAAGTGGAAAGACAAGAAAAGAAGCTAGAGAGAATATAATTAGCTTAATGAAGAAATTAGATTTTCCTCTATATGATATAAAAAAAGATAATACTGGTTGGAAGAGTGAACATAGTGATGGCATATGGTTAAACTTGAATGACGAAAGCGATGGTACAAGAAGAGTTCTTTCTTTACTTGCTTCATTTCTCACATCCCTTGAAACAGGCTCTGTCTTAATTGTTGACGAAATAGATATTTCCCTTCATCCAATTTTGCTTAGAACTCTTATTTCTCTCTTTTTAGATAAACGATACAACACTAAAAATGCTCAATTAATATGTTCATCTCACAACACTGATTTAATGGATGCTCCATATGTGACTACTAGCGAATTATTCATATTTGAAAAGACAAAAAAGAATGGCAGCATTTGTGTCCCTATAAAAGAGCTTACCACGTCAATAGATAAGGGAAGAATTCGCTCCTTATATCTTTCTGGTCGCCTCTCAGGTGTTCCTTTTCCATATATTTAACTATGATTGAACGAAAAAAGATTATCTATGTCATATGTGAAGGCGAATCGGAAATGGCTTATTTAAGTGAGTTTAATCGCTTTCTTAGAGAAGAGGGGATAGCCTATGTCTTTTATACAATTAAAGCTACAAATGGCATGTATAATGAGGTGAAGAAAACATACTACCAAGTAAGAAAGAAAAATAAGAATGAGAGGATTGAAATCCTTGTCGATAGAGATATCTATATAAGAGATGAAGAAGGTGTGAGATATAGAAAGAGAGAGGAGGATAACCTTCCTTTCTTCTTATTCTCTTATTTTAATTTTGAAGATTTTCTTGTCATGCATTTAGATGAGAAGAAAGTTAAAAGGTGGAATGATGTTGCACTTTTTTATAAGCACAATATTATTCCGCTAAAAGCCAAAGAATATGTGCCATTACTCAATTACTATAAAATTTGGCCTCGCGGTGTAAAATATAACACAACTATGTTAAAAATTAGGTACAGAAAAAGCAAAAAAAATGAGCAGAATATA
>SAMEA104315422__coassemble_151_pt1 | contig 43288 bp, 40 predicted proteins | sample SAMEA104315422__metabat2_low_PE_015 | metagenome-assembled genome bin SAMEA104315422 (sample SAMEA104315422) | gut metagenome | biome: Monkey gut; feature: monkey-associated habitat; material: faeces | place: China | collected 2013
GGAGTTTATACATGTGCTTAGGGTACAGAAATCAACAAAACACGACTATAGCCAATTAAAACGGAAAGAGGGAAAATAAATGACCCTGTTTCGACAGGGCCATATGTCTCAACAATAATACTTAGTCATCAAATCCGTTAGGATTGTTTTTCTGCCACTTCCAAGAAGAAGCACACATATCATGTAAGTTCTTCTCGGCCTTCCATCCAAGTTCCTTCTCTGCTTTTTTAGGAGAAGAATAACAAGTTGCAATATCCCCAAGCCTTCTTGGCTTAATAACATATGGAATCTTAACACCACTAGCTTCTTCAAAAGCCTTAACAACATCTAGAACAGAATAACCAACACCTGTTCCAAGGTTATAGATTGATACACCACTATTGTTCTCAATTGCTTTAAGAGCCTTTACATGGCCTTTAGCAAGGTCAACAACATGGATGTAGTCTCTTACTCCAGTTCCATCATGGGTTGGGTAATCATTACCAAATACATTCAAATGATCAAGTTTTCCAACAGCAACCTGAGTAATATAAGGCATAAGGTTATTTGGAATACCATTTGGATTCTCTCCAATTAATCCACTAGAGTGTGCACCAATTGGATTGAAGTATCTTAAGAGGACTATATTCCATTTATTCTCTACATTATTCTTAACGTCCGCAGTATGTAAGCTAATTAGAATATCTTCGAGCATACTCTTAGTCTGACCATATGGATTTGTACATTGACCTTTTGGACAGTTTTCGGTGATAGGATTCTCTTTTGGATCTCCATATACAGTAGCAGAAGATGAGAATATTAAGTTCTTAACATTGTGTTTTCTCATTACGTCAACAAGAACTAGCGTTCCATAAATGTTGTTTTCATAGTATTCCCATGGCTTAAGAACAGATTCTCCTACTGCTTTTAATCCTGCAAAATGAATACAAGCATCAATTTTGTTTTCCGTAAAGACTTTCTCTAAACCTTCCCTATCTCTAATATCTGTTTGATAAAAAGGAATTGAAGAATTAGTAATCTCTTCTACTCTTTTTAACGCTTTAATATTCGAATTTGAAAGATTATCGAGTACAACAACACTATGCCCCGCATTTAAGAGTTCTATTACGGTATGTGAACCAATATATCCAACACCACCTGTTACTAGAATATTCATTTTCTTACTCCTTTAAAGTATCCTTTATCTCTAATTTCTTGAACAATTCTTTCAACAGCATTTTCTGCGTCTTTTTGTTTCTCAGCTTCACTCATAACCCTAATTACAGGCTCAGTTCCACTAGGACGAACTAAGACACGGCCTTTATCAGCTAAAGAAAGTGCTACTTCATCAATTTTTCTCTTAATATCATCATCGCTCATAACAGCATCTTTATCTGAAATGACAACATTCACCAAGTATTGAGGATAGTCTGTCATATCTTGAGAAAGCTCAAGTAGTGTCTTTCCTGTCTTTACCATTATTTCAGAGAGAACAAGGGATGTAAGAATCCCATCTCCAGTATTAAGATACTTACTCATGATTATATGACCAGACTGCTCTCCTCCAATGATATTATTATGCTCAATCATGTATTCATGAACAAATCTGTCTCCGACCTTTGTTTGAACATAATCAATACCCTTTCTTTCTAACGCCTTATATAGTCCCATATTAGACATTACAGTTGTAACGACAGTATTAGTATCTAATTCGCCTTTATCTTTTAAGTAAGAAGCGTAGATATACATAATTCTATCACCATTAATGATAGCACCTGTTTTATCGACAGCTATACATCTATCACTATCGCCATCGAAGGCAAAAGCAACGTCATACTTACCTTCTCTCATTATCTTCTGTAAACCTTCTATATGAGTAGATCCTGCATTCTTGTTGATATTTGTTCCATCTGGGGTGTTATTAATAACATCTACATTAGCACCAAGGCGTTTAAAAACTGTTGGAGCTAAGTTATAAGATGCACCGTTTGCTGTATCGAGTAATATCTGTAAAGATGAAAGAGGTGTATTTACGCAAGTTGTTAAGAAACCTGAGTACATGATTCTAGCATCCATGTAGTCAATAACTTTTCCAATACGGTCTCTTGTAGCAAGAGGAATATCATCCTTAAGAGTATCACGCTCCATGTACTCTTCTACCATATCTAAAAAGCTATCATTCATCTTTTCACCTACAGAAGAGAATAGCTTTATTCCATTCTCGTAGTAAGGATTATGAGAAGCACTAATCATTATGCCACAATCAAAGAACTGTGTTCTTGTGATGTATGAGACACTTGGTGTTGTTGTAACATGCATATTGTATGCATCACATCCACTTGCTGCAATTCCGGCAAGAAGTGCGTACTCTAGCATATAGCAACTTAATCTAGTATCTTTTCCAACAAGTATCTTTGAACAATGAGGACCTCTATCCTTAGAGTAGTACCAACCCAAAAAACGTCCAATTCTATAAGCATGATTAATAGTTAAGTTTACATTAGATTCACCTCTAAAACCATCTGTTCCAAAATACTTAGGCATTTCTCTCCTCCTTTTTTACAATACATCCTTCATTTTTAAAGATTGAATAAGAAGGAACAACACCTCTAACACGGCTAAGTGGATAAATATTAGAGTGAGGACCAATAACACTTCCAGGGCACAATACTGAATTACAACCAACCTCTACCCAATCGCCTAGGAAAGCACCTACTTTCTTTATATTTGTTTCAATCTTTTCACCGCTATATCTATCATAGATAGCAACAAGAGTTTTGTCTGACTTAACATTACTTGTTAAGCTTCCAGCTCCCATATGTGATTTATAACCAAGAATTGAGTCACCAACATAATTGTAGTGAGGAACCTGAACAGAATCAGAGATAATAACATTTTTAAGTTCTACAGAGTTGCCAATTACACACCCTTCTCCGACAAGAGCGCTAGATCGAATAAAAGCACAATGCCTTACCTCTGTGTTTTTACCAATAATACAAGGGCCTCCAATAAAAGCAGTAGGAGCTACTACAGCTGTCTTGTGAATCCAAACATCTTCCCCTCTTTTGATATAATCATCGCCAAGAGTAGGACCTAAAGAGAGGATAAAACTCTTTATTGAAGAGAGCACCTCCCAAGGATAGGTAAAAGAATGAATAAGGTTCGATGCTGCTGAATGACCTTCTTCATATAAATCAAATGTCGTATACATAATATAATCCCCCAACTAAACTAGTTAAAGAAAAGATACCATAAGAGCGCTAGATTCTCAACTTTTCGCATTTATGTTTAACCTAGTTTTAATCTTTCTATGTTTTTTAGAGCATTGTGCGAGCAAAAAAGTATACTTACTCTAAAAAAACTTAATTTGTATTAATAGTTGGTACTATCAAGTTATTCAAAAGATGATTTATATGTACTATCTAATACAATCTTAATCAAGCTAACTCTTTTAATCATAAATAAATATTTTCATCTTTGAAGTTTTATTGAAGTTTTACTTCAATGCTACTTCAATCATAGTTCAATAACTTCAAAAGAGTTTACTAGTTTACACAACAAAAACAGAGTCCCTGTTTGTCATATACGTTTTTGGACTACCTGATATCAATAAAAGCAATCCTTCTTCAACAAGTTTTCCAATTATTTTTGTTGATAGATATGTAGATATGCTTATTCCTAGATATTCAGCGATCTCCTTTATTGTATGTTTTTTGTAGTAGCAATATTGAAGTATTTTTTCCTCATTTTCATTTAGAGTTCTCCCTCTTACTATGACATCTGGAATGATATCATTGTGTTCTAGTACACCTTTTCGATATGTCATATTAGGAAGCGTAAGTGTAAAACTAGTACTATCACTTTCTGCAAAAGGCTTGTGTAATTCATCACAATAAGCATAATCTTCTTCGATCTTAGAGAAACCTGTACCAAGTCCTTGAACTAACCCTAGTATCATTAAGGCATCCGCAATAATTGGATTTCTATGTCGCGGATTAATTCTGTTTAAGTTTTTCTCTCTTTTCAGAAATGGGACATCAACAAGTGACCCTGGAGATGTTATTTCTAGTCTATCAATGAACAATGACACTTGTATCTGTGCTCCACTAATCCAGTAATTTCTATGAGCATATGCATTCGCAATCGCTTCCAAAACAGATCTTTCAGGATATGCAAAAAAGCGCTTTTCACCCTCATTTGTTTTTATTAATCCCTGGCCAGTAAGAGAAGTCACATTTTCTGCTACTTTTTTTATCATTTGATGTATCGGCCCTGTATATTTAGCAACAAAATCTAGTTCATTAGAACCTTTATCAAAGCCAGGGTATTTAACTACAGAAACAAGTGTTAATGGATTAGTGGTATTATCTTTGAAAAGTAATGCACCTCTAGATAAGTTTCCATTCTTATCAATAAAACCCTTGAGAATTAATGTATTAATTGTTAATTCTTTTCCACGATTTTCTTTGTACATTTGAAAGAAAGAAGAAAAATCATTCTTATCAAACTTTTCATTCGTAAAGAAAGAATCATAGCTCACATCTTCGCTTGCCATTAAGAGTTGTCTTGTTTCTAAGGAAGATGCAATATCTGTTTGTCCAAATCTTCTTATAAAAGTGAAATAAGTCCCTCGATCTTTTACGAAAACTGGAAGTTGAGGAGAATGCGCAACAACGACCTCTAATAAAATGTTATGGCCACTCCATGGCATAATGTGCTTTTTTATGCATGGGTGAATAATTGGATCAAAACGATTCTTTATTTCTTGATTTAATAGCAATATTTGCTTATCTGCGGTATCTGCATCTAATGCAATAATTTTATGCGTGCCATTTTCTACTCCAATAAATAATCGTCCACCATTTCCGTTTGCAAATGCAGCAATAGTTTTGAGCCAATCAAGTTCCTTGCTTGCCCCAGAATCATCCTTTCCTTTTACAAGCAATCCCTTAAACTCTGTGTTACTATCTTCAATTACTACATCTGGAAATAATTCTTCTATTGTCATCTCATATCTCCTTTCTAGAATATATCACTTATTGAAGTTCTATTGAAGTATTACTTCAATGCTACTTCAATCATAGTTCAATAACTTCAAAAGCCCATGTAGATATGATTACAACTAATAATTATGGTGATGTATTTTCAACTAAATAATTAGATATCACAAGATTTTGTCATTATTTCTATAATGGTTTTATCTGTCTCTCTCATGCCAACACTTGCAAGTTTACCGACGTTTTTTATTGTATTCTCAACGCCTTTTTCAACAATTCCATCTCCGCCATAAAACTCTTTATTGTTTCTGTACATTTCATAGCCTATTAAAGCAGATTCTACAGCACTAGCTATCTTTGCCGCACAGCTCGCTTTTGCTCCATCGCATATCATACCAGAAGCAATAGCAAGGGAGTTTACAACAACATGAGATACCTCTTTTTCTCTTCCACCATTAAGGAACATTATTCCAGCACTAGCAGCACATGAAGCGCTTGTAGCCCCGCAATATGCTGAGAGAGAGCCTATTCCTGTTTTTAAGTGGATAGCTACTAAGTTTGAGACAACAAGGGCTCTTATTAGCTCTTCCCTACTCTTCTTTTCTTCCTCTGCAAATACAATTACAGGAACAGAAACTGTTATGCCTTGGTTTCCAGATCCTGAATTAATAATTACAGGTAGCCCTGAGCCATTCATTCTAGCATCAGCTCCTGCTGCAGCATAGGATCGAGCCTTATTGTGTATGCCATTTCCACAAGAAGAAAGAAGAATAGAGCCAATACATGCTCCCCATTTTCCACTTAAGCCCTCAGATGCAATCCTCATATTGTATTCAATTTGACGCTCTATTGTCTCTCTTACATCATCTAACGAAACTACAGACGCAAACTCAACTATGTCTTTTATATTGAGCTTATCGTAGTTCTTTTTTTCGTTCTTATTTTCTTCATATTTTACATTTTTTATCGCAATTCCATCTTTTTGCATTCTTATAACATTGGTATGGAAGCCAGCTATTTCTACGCTAGAATTGTGATTTTTACTGTATGAGTTCACAATTATAGAAAAGATGTAAGGCCTATCTGATTGCTTTACATTAATTAAAGTTTTCTTCTTAAATTCTTTAATTTTCTCAATATCTTCTTCTTTTAGATAATTCAGTATCTCAAGGACTTTATCATATCTAGAAGAAATAATACCAGCAGCAACAGCTGTCTCTATACCTTTCTCTCCATTAGTGTTTGGTACAATAACACTCTTTACATTCTTTATGATATTTGGGCTAACAAATATCTCTATTTTCTCCGGGTCTTCTTCTAATAAAGACGCAGAAAATGCGGAAGCGTAAGCTATTGCAATGGGCTCCGTGCACCCTAAAGCTGGCTTCAATTCATCTTTTAGAATTTCACAATATTCAGAATATGTTTCTTTTGTCATCATTACATTTTATCAAGAAAGCAAAAGCTATGTTGAACTTTTTCTTTTTTAGTACGATTATTCTCAATATGCCCACAAACAATACCAAAGCTATAGATTTTACTTCAGGCAATCTCAAAAAAGAGATTGTTTATTTTGCACTTCCTCTCTTTTTAGGCAACCTATTTCAACAGCTATATAATGCTGCTGACTCATTGATTGTTGGTAATACTTTAGGAGCAGAAGCGCTTGCTAGCGTCTCATCTTCTGGCTCTCTCATCTTCATGATGACAGGATTCTTTAATGGAGTTGCAACAGGTGCTGGTGTTGTTATTTCAAAATACATTGGAGCAAGAGACTATAAGAAAGTAAAAGATGCCATCCATACAGATATCGCATTTGGCTTAGTTTCAGGTTTAATACTTACAGTTCTTGGCGTAACACTTACGCCTTCAATTTTAAGACTATTACGAACTCCTGAAGATATCATGGAAGGAAGTGTTATTTACTTCAGAATATTCTCATACGGAATAATCTTCTCTGTTATGTACAACATAACAATGGGCATCATGAATGCAACAGGAGACTCGACTCATCCTCTTGAATATCTAATTATTTCAAGTATTACTAACGTTATACTAGATATTTTCTTTATAACTGTATTGCACACAGGTGTTGGTGGCGCTGCTCTTGCGACAACAATTGGACAAGCGCTTTCATTCTTCCTTTCATTCTTTAGATTAATGCGCAGTAAAGATAGCTATAGAGTTAGAATAAAAGAGATTGGCTTTAATATGCCACTCTTGAAAGAAATAATTAGATATGGTCTTCCTTCTGGCATTCAAAACTCAGTCATTGCAATAGCGAATCTCTTTGTGCAATCTAATATAAATACATTCTCATCTACAGCTGTAGCAGGAAGTGGTTCTTATGCAAAGATAGAGGGCTTTGCATTTATCCCTATCACATCATTCTCTATGGCACTATCTACATGCATAAGCCAAAACCTCGGTGCTAAAGAATACGATAGAGCAAAGAAGGGTGCAAAGTTTGGTATTATTACATGTCTAATATTGTCAGAAGCAATTGGTGTAATAGTTTTCACCTTCGCTCCATTTCTAATATCACTATTCAATTCGGATCCTTCTGTTGTAGCTATTGGCGTTAAGCAATCAAGAATAGAGGCACTATTCTTTTGTCTACTTGCACTCTCCCACTCTATAGCAGGAATAATGAGAGGAGCAGGAAAAGCAACAGTGCCTATGACTATTATGCTTTCAGTGTGGTGTATTTTCAGAGTTACATATATCTCAATTGCACTCTCTATATCACACACAATTGACTTAATATACTGGGCTTACCCAATAACTTGGACAATTTCCTCAATTATCTTTGTTATCTACATGTTCTCCTCTGATTGGATACACGGCTTAGATAACGATTTATGGAACAAAAAATAATCACTCAAGACTTTTTATATACTCTCTGAGCTCTTTCACATCTTCATTAAAAACAAAGCCTCTCATCCCCATAACCTCAGAGGCTGAGCAATTGATTGGCAAATCATCAACAAAAAGCGACTCCTCAGCCTTAAGATTGTAGCGAGAAAGAAGAAGAGAATATATTTCAGGCATTGGCTTTACAAGTTTCTCTTCTGCAGAGAAAACTAAACCATCAAAATACTCTGAACCTGGAATTAGAGAGAAATGCTCTCTCATTAGTGTTGAAGTATTAGATAGTACAAATAATTTATAGTCCTTATCTTTTAGCTCCTTTAGTAGCTTATCCATATTCTCCATAGGAGAAAGCATATCAAACCAATAAAGAGCATGGTGAATATGAGAGTGGTATTCTTTTGGAGTACGAGAGCAAAATATCTCCTCTGCTTCCTTTTCTTTAATTATTCCCCAATCTAAAAGAGGCCATTCAAGGGAATTAAATACTTTTCTTTTTAAAGTATTTCTTTCCTCTGCGTCTTTAATACCCATACTATCCATAATAGAATCTGCTCTCCAATGAATGAGAACATTACCCATATCAAAAATGATGTTTTTTAACATAATTGAACCTTTGTTTAATCCTATGATTTATCTAAAAAGAATAAAAGATGGTATCTAGCTTTCTATCTTTTGTCCTTTATGATAAAACAATCCTAATATGATGATTTTAGTAATAAACCCCGGTTCAACTTCAACAAAAATTAGTGTATTTAACAATAGAGATTGTCTTTTTACATCTTCGGAGTTTCATGATGCACCTCTTTTAATGAGCTATAAAACAGTCAATGACCAACTACCATTTAGGTTAGAGGTGACACTGAAGATGCTTAAAGATCACTCAATTGATATGAAAGATATCTCATACATAGTCGGTAGAGGTGGCTCAGCCCACTCTCAACATAGTGGACTCACTATTGTTGATGAAACTCTCTATCGCGACACATATGATGAAGTTGCCCAAACAGATCATCCTGCAAAGCTTGGTGTCATGTGCGCTTTTGAGCTAAGTAAAAAATACAACATACCAGCCTTCACTATTAATCCAACTAATACCGATGAACTAATTGATGAAGCGCGTATTACTGGAATAAAAGGTCTATACAAAAGACCTCAATCCCACGTTCTTAATCAAAAAGCTGTTGTTAAATTACAATCACAAAAGTTAGGCAAAGACGAAAAGGAGTGTTCATTCGTCTGTGCCCATATAGATGGGGGTATTACTGTCGCTGCACATAAGAATGGAAGAATGATAGATAGTACAGAAGGTGCAGGAGGAGATGGTGCTTTCACACCAACTCGTCTTGGCTCTATTCCAGTACTCGGCGTCTGTCGCTTCTTAGAAAAGGGTCACAGTATAGAAGAGCTAAAACACCTCTGTTCACAAAGTGGTGGCTTTGTATCTCACTTCGGAACAAGTGACGCAAAAAAGGTATATGAGTTAATGAAAAGTGGCGATAAGCATGCTCTTCTTGTATGGAATACGATGCTCTATCAAACATCTAAAGCTATTGGAGAAATGGCTGTGGTGCTATCAGGAAAGGTTGACAACATAATTCTTACAGGAGGGCTTGTCCGCTACAAAGAGGTTGTTGACTATATAACAGAACATACCTCTTTTATCGCACCTATTGCTCTATATCCAGGAGAAGTTGAACAAGAAGCAATGGCTTGGGCTGTTATGGACTACGTAGAAGGAAAAACCGATGTAAAAAAATACATCCCGAAGGATGTATTTAATGGTTTCTATTGGGATGATATCATCTACTAACCTATTTTAGCTTGCTTACTGGTGGATAAGCTTTCTTAACAGCTTCAGAGAGGACAAAACCTAAAACAGAGCCTACCCCTGCCTGAATAAGGTTTCCTGGAACTTCAACCAATGCTGTTGCATAACCGTAGAGGAAAGTACCTGCAAGAAGGAAGTAGAAAAGTGCAACAGAAATAGTTGCAGCTAAAATAGCTAGAATCTTTCTAATTACTCTTTCTTTCTGAGAAAATTCACGATCTTTCTCTCTTACAATTAAAGCTACAAAAAAACCCTCTAAGCCATGGGCAACAAATGTAATTGGAACCCACTGAGCATACCCACTAATTGCATCAGCAAGACATGCTCCGAGTCCAGCTGCTAATAGAGACGATGTTGGAGACAAAAGAAAAGCAAAAAATGTAATTGCTACGTCACTGCAATTAAGGTATCCACCGCCTGGGGTTGGAATCTTTACGACCATTGTAAAGACAGTTACGATTGCAATAGCAATAGCAAGTGTTGCTATCCTTGTTGTGCTCTTTACTTCACTACTCATTTTATACCTCGAGAATGATAATAATTAAAACTAAAGGTACGATAACAGATAAAACAAATTGGGGGAACACTTTTTTGACGTTTTTCAAATTTCTGTAAGATGTTCGCTCTTTTGTACCACCATATCCCCTCATAACTAAAGCTTGACTTGTCGTATTTATGCTTTTTAGAGAGACAACAAGTACGCTTGTGAGTGTTGGAATAATCGAGAATGGATGTATCCCCTTTTTCTTCTTTTCATCAGGATTAGGCAGTCTTAGCCTCTGACTATCTCTTACTTCCTTATAGACAGATGACAAAAGCGGTATAAATCTTAGTGTCATACTTAGTGTTAAGGCAAATGAATATGGAAGATGAAAAAATGAAAGAGCTGGAACTATGTCTTCACCCCTTGATGTATCTATCAAAAGAGAAAAAAGAAAAGAAAGAGTTATAAATCTCGTTACAATTTTAATGTAAGAAGTAATGGCCTTTTCTGTAATTATTGGATAATTCCATAAAACTAAATATACCTTTCCACCTCTACCTTGGAGGGGAAGCAAAATTGTCATAAGAAAAAGAATTGGCGCTATTAATTTAAAATTAGACCATGTCTTTTTAAAGCCTACTTGAGTTATAGAAAAGAGGACAAAAAGTAGAACTAAGATAATAGATTTTGCATTCGACATTGGCAAAAATGGAACAAAACAAAAGAGAAAAGTAAAGATTAGCTTTGCCCTAATATCGAAAGAAAAATAGAGTCTATTCTTCATGAATTATTCCATCCTCTGCTATATATGAACTATCACTAACTATATTACTTAACGCTCTATCATGGGTAATAAGAAGAATTCCTGCACCTCTTTTTAGTAGATTGTTTAATATAGATGTGCACATCGAATAAGTAAGCGCACTATCAAGTTCATCAATAATATAAAAAGGTCTGGATAAAGTATAATAGACAGCACACTGCAGTCTCTTACGCTCGCCATACCCCATTAAGGAAGCTATACTCTCTGGGTTAAGAGAGAAAAGAGAGCATGCTTCTTCTACCCTTTTATTCTTTTCTTCTTTGCTTAATGGTAAAAATGAAAAAGAGTACATTAACTCATCTCTAACAGTTGGTAAGAAAATCTGCAAATCAGGATTCTGAAATATATAGCCAACACTTCGTCTTAATAGCGAAGGAGACGCTTCTCTATTATTAATCTTTACATCCCCACTTATCTTTTCTTCTAGACCACAAAGAATATGAGAAAAGGTACTCTTACCACTTCCATTGAGACCAAGAAGACTTACTACACTCTCACTTTTTAACTCAAATGATTTAACAGAGAGAGAAAAAGGAAGACGCATTGACTCAGGGTATGAAAAAGAGAGATTAGAAACACTTAATATAGCTTTGTTTTCACTCTTTCCTTTTATCGGCTTAACTATTTCTTCCTTTTTACCGTTCCAAAGTGTGAGTTTTTTATTTTCTATTACATAGATCTTATCAAAAAGAGAGGAAAAATATTCAATATAGCGCGAAGCAAAGACGATACTTGTTTCTTTTCTATCATTTATTCTGTCTTTGAGTTTTTCTCTCCAAGTGTAGTCTAAGTCATCAAATGCTTCATCATAGATTACAACACGTGGAGAAGAAACGAGGGCCGTAGCTATCAAAAGTCGTCTCTTTTCTCCTCCTGAGAGAGTATCTGGAGAAGCATCTTTAAGCTTCTCTAAGCCCCAAAGAGAGAGACTTTGAGAAACTCTTTTTTTCATCTCTTCTTCACTCAAGCCCAAGTTTTCTAATGGGAAAGCAATCTCATCTTCAACTCTTGGTTGAATTATGTATTCATTTGTATTTTGAGGAACTAATGTAACGCTTTCTATGCTTACATCTTTGTCATTATACTTCACGCTTCCCGTCTCTATGCCATCAAGCTTAATGCCACTTAAGAGAAAGGAAAGCGTTGTTTTGCCACTCTCAGGAGGAGCTAAAATTAAGAGCTTCTCTCCTTCTTCAACACTAAATGATAAATTTGAAAAAATTGGCTCGCTCTTTCTTTCTGTATACTCAGAATATGAAAAGCTTAGAGAAGAGACCTTAAGCACTTATAGCTCCCACTCTCTTACTTTTTTACATATTCTCTTAACAAACTCAAAATCTGTTTTTACACTTTTACCATTAACAGAGTTTATCGGCATTGCTCCCATACTTGTTGCAGAAATAAAGAGTGCATCACAAGAATAGATGTCTTTATCTTTTATCGGGGTAAAGACAATATCAACACCATCTTCTTTTAGTGCTCTAATAACGCTCATTCTTGTTACTCCATCAAGAACTAAATCATCTCCTGCTGTATATACTTTGCCATTTCTAAAAGCATAGAAGTTACTTCTACTTCCCTCTAGAATGGAATTGTTTCTATCAACTAAAAGAGCCTCAAAAGCGCCATTCTCTTCTGCACTTTTTCTTGCTAAATAGTTAACAAGAAGGTTACTTGTTTTACATGTAGGTAAAAATCTCTCTCCGTAATAGAGAGTAGTAGCAACACCTTCTTCGTAGTAGCTATCTGGATAGGTAAGAATTTCATGCCATGTTATAAAATATAGAGGCTCTTTTGTTCCGTAGACAACAATTCTCATTGTTGCATCGCCTATATTATCTTTCGCAATAAGCTTATCTATTTCGCTTTGCCAATTAATAGAAGGAATGTGTAACCCTATTGTCTCGCCACTGTGTTCAAGACGCTTTATATGATCAGAAAGATGAACTACATTCCCTCCAAGTACTCTTAATGCTTCATAGACAGAATAATTAGAGATTATAGCTTGGTCTGTAATAGGAACTACAGCTTCATTTTCTTTTATTAATTCACCATTTTTAATTGCATATCTCATCTTTTTGCCTCTTAGACACTATAGTCTTTCTTTCTTCTTAGCACAATTGACTACTCAATCAAATAAACAGTATCCCAATCGGGAAGCGCTTTTGATTGCCTGAGTTTAATTGAAGTGTAAGATGGATTTATCTCTTTTACTTTTCTCATTAGCCGCCATAGATCATCTGCTTTATGGTAGACAGAAAGAATTAGCTTTGGCTTATACTCACCTATTACTCTCTTTGCACCTTCAAGAATATTCTCTTCTTCGCCCTCTGTATCAAATTTGATTAGAGTAGGTTTATGAGAAAAGGAAATATCGTCAAGTTTTACTGCCTCAATCTCTTTTCCCGAGCTATTCTTTTTACTACCCCTTCCACTACCTTCTTGAAAAAAAGAAGTCCCTGAAAAAGAAGAAACAATTACGTTAAAAAGCTTAATGTTCGGCCCGTCTCCATATTTGGCTTTGAGTTTATTATAGTTTTTCTCATCTGGCTCAAAGCCATAGATAGCACTATATTTTCCACCACTAAGAGACAAAAATCGATCTACTGTATCGCCATCATATGCTCCAAGATCTACAAATGTTTCGTCACTATTAAACTTGAGATTGCTCCATATTGCTTTATTACTTTCAGCACAATCTAAAACATAGTTGATTCTCCCAGAGATTCGAAATGAAATGATAGAAGATAAAATCTTCTTGCTTTTCTCGTCCGTAAGAGCGCTCTCTACTTCTTCAATATCCTTCTCATGCTCTTTATAGTAAGAGTAAGATGCTACTTCGCCATTCTCATCTTTTAATAGAGATGGAGTGTAATAATCATTTTCGCTAGCGATTCTTTTTATTACGTTAAGTGTATATTCGTCATGAGTTCCAAATGCCTGAATAACAGTCATTCTTCCCCAAATTCTCTTTGCTTCTTCGTATGGCAAAAGCCTATATTGATGAAAAATCTTTCTATGAACACGCTCTGAAGAAGTAAAGACTCCACATACTCTTATTGCTCTCTTCTCACACTCCTCTAATATTCTATCTGCACCATCTCCAATACCATATAAAACAACAGGAAGAGAAGAATTTTTTATGTTAAGCCAAGCGTCAAAGTTTTTGTCTAGCACCTTTAATCCTCCAAAAGCTTATTTTTATCAACTATTTTGTAGCGTCCGCGCTTAATCTTTTTTAATGCGCCATTCTCTTCAAAGTAGGAGAATGTGAATAACAAATGACGATATGTGCACGCCATATATTCACTTGTTGTTATATGGTTTTCGCTATAAATATCATTCTTTGACATTTTTATTATATACTCGCCTAACCTTTTTTTTAGTGGTAGAGAAATATTGTCTGCCATCCTTTGATTGACTCTAAAAAGCTTAGTAGCAATGTAATTGAGTAAGTTTTTTAGAAATACCGAATCAGCAAGAATTCTATCTTTACAACGAGCTAAATCAACTATATAGCCATAACAATTAGTCTCTGCAATAACACTTGAAGTGTATTTTTGAATCCCCAAAAGCTCTAATTCTCCATATAGGGACGGAGATGGTGCATAATCTAAAAGTGATGTTGAGCCATCTGGGTAGATAGTTGAGCATTTCGAGTTCCCTTTATATATATAAACTAGCATATTTTCATCATCGCCTAAGCTAAATATGCTTTCGCCCTTTTTATACTCAACCTCTTTTGAATATGGAGTAATATCAAAAGAAAATAGAGAGAGAAATTTTTTATCCATTTTTTCTCCAAATATGATATTTCTCATATTCTATTTATTAAAAAAGTATTAAATCAAGACCATGACACTCTATTCTGTTTTTGTTCAACTAATAGGCTTTGTACCTTCTCTTATCTCAATACTTTCACTTCAATTGAAGGATAGAAAGAAGCTAATTATCTTGCAATTCTCTGCAGGAATAATGTGGGTAACACATTATTATCTTATTGGTGCATACACAGCAGTATTAACAAACTCAATTGGAATGTTTAGGTCTTTCCTTGCTTATTTTAATGACAAGAAATGGGCTAAGAGCATTTGGTGGTTATTTTTGATAATCGCACTTTCTCTCTTCTCATCTTTTATTACATGGGATGGCTATATTTCTCTTTTACCAACTATTTCTCTTATATGTACAGCAACAGGATTATGGATGCACAATCTCACAATAACAAGAATACTCTTTTTGATCTCTTCTCCATGTCTATTAGTTTATGATATAGCAACTGGAAGTTGGGGATGCACAATAATTGAAATAATTGCTTTTATCTCCTTTATTCTTGCTATCGTCAGATTAGATATCGTCCCATACTTTAAGAAGAAAAGAGAGGTAACAGAGAAGTAGTAGCACTCTCAATTGATGACATATCACCACTAAGATTGTAGCCAAGATGGGCTAATCTTGCTTTAAGTTTAGCTCCCTCTGTTAGATATCTATTATCGTAGGAATAGATATCACTCAGTTTTCCCTCGACCTTTACTTCTCCGTTTTCTATGAGGATGCACTTATCACTAAAAGAAGCAACATCTTCAACAGAGTGAGATGTGTAAATAATTGTAACTCCATCGCTATTGAGTTTTCCGAGGAGTTCAAAAAGGCTATCTTTCGCCTTTCCGTCTAAGCCAGATACCATTTCATCTAAAACTAAAACACTCGGTCTCATTGCAATTACACCAGAGAGAGCAACTCTCCTCTTTTCTCCGCCTGAGAGCGCTAATGGAGATTTGTCCCATTTAATAGGGCTAACATCTAGTAGCGTTAAAGCTTTTCTAGCTTCGTCAAGGCTTTCTTCTTTACTTTTTCCTTGGTTCACTGGACCAAAAGCAACATCTTCAAGTACTGTTTGGCTAAAGAGCTGATCCTCTGGATATTGAAAGACAAGCCCAACTTTTTCTCTTAGTTTTTTTCTTGAATAAGATTTATCCCAAATATCAAAAGAGGAGACTAGTACACGCCCACTATCTGGTTTATATAATCCATTAAGCAATTTCAATAGAGTACTCTTTCCACTTCCACTTGGTCCTAAAAGTGCTGTAACCTTTCCTTCTGGAAACGAGATGTTTATATCTTTTAATACTGGTTTTTTATCGTTTTTATAAGAAAAAAAGACATTCTCTAGTTTTATATCCATAAAAACCTCTCTAAAGAAAAGTTAATAGCTAAAAAAAGAAAGATAACTACATAACTAATATAGTCAGCTCTTTTATACTTCAATGGATAGAGAGATGTTGCTTCTCCATTGCTGCTATAGGCTCTGTTATCCATAGCATAGGCAAGCTCATCTGCCTTTTTATAAGCAGAAACAAAGAGTGGCACTAATATTGAGAGAGAAAGGCGAGCTTTAGTAAAGATGTTTTTTTCTTCGAAGTCTAACCCTCTACTCTTTTGCGCTTCAATTATTCTATTTGCTTCATCATTTAAGATTGGAAGGAATCTGAAAGCTATCATAATAATTGTTGCAAAGACATGAATACTTTTTTTAAGAACTCCCTTTCCAAGAGCTTTTTCAATTCCCTCTGCTATTTTCTTCGGTCTTGTTGTAAGTGTTAAAAGAGTTGATGAGAGTAGAACCAAAAACATTCTTACTATCATAAATACGGCTTTCCTTTCACCATTTTCTTCCGTCAGTAAGATTAATAAGCCAAATATGGAGAAGAGTATGATAAGTTTACCCATGCCTCTAAAAAAATATGAAAGAGGAACACGAGATAAAAGAATAAGAGAGGAGAGAAAGATAGCAGATAATAGCAAAGCTGAAATGGAATTAAAATAAAATACGTTTGCTATATAAAGAAGAAGGAAAATAAGCTTAGTTCGAGGGTCAAGAGAGTGAATAATACTCTCTTTTTGATAATATCTTCCAAGAGTAATACTTTTCATCGCTTTGAGCACCTCTTCTCTATTTCTTCTACAAGTTCATCTTGCGTTAAGCACTCTTTTAACTTAAGTCTATGAGATAAATCTAAATAATAAGGAAGAGGAAGATTATGTTCCTTCAAAAGGTCATAAGTTAAGACTTCTTTTATGCTTCCATCTTTAATAATCCTTCCTTCATCAAAGATAAGAACTCTATCTGATGCTAATATTTCGTCTGTATGATGAGTGATGTAAATAACAGTTCTACCCTTCTCTTTTGCTTCTTTTATTGCAAGATTTAAAATAGTTTTTCTGTCATTTTCATCAAGCATGCTAGTTGCTTCATCAAATATAATGCATTCAGGTTCTAAAGCAAGAATAGAAGAAAGAGCTAAACGCTGTTTCTCTCCACCCGAAAGATTAAGAGGATTACATTCTTTTTTGTCATATAATCGACATTCTTTGAGAGCTCTATCTACACGCTCTCTTATTCCATTTTGGCTTAGGGCAAGGTTTTCAGGCCCAAAAGCAACGTCCTCTTCTACTGTTTCTCCAATTATTTGGTTATCTGGATTTTGAAAGACAACTCGAATTTTATTTCGCCTAGATAAACTATCGCTCTTTCCATCAACAACAATAGTGCCTTTAGTCTCTTTAATCAGACCTGAAAGAAGTAAGCTTAGCGTGCTTTTTCCACTTCCATTCGGCCCTAAAACAGACAAAAACTCCCCTCTCTCTATCTTTAAACTTATTCCATCGATAGAAAGAAAGGAGGAGTTAGGATAAGAATAGCTGACATTATCTAGTTCAATAAAAGCCATTACTCTTCTTTATTGCCCATGAGATACTTCTTTGTTGCAAAGAGCCCTGCAATGCAGAATACTCCCAACAGTAGCTGCCAAACAGTCCACTCTTTAATTACAAGTTCACGTGTAAATGCAATCATTAATATTTCGATTACAGATTGTAAATTCTGCAAATTCAATACATGAATTAACTCAATAGCGATAATTATTAAGGCAACATAATCAATTAGAGTTTTAAGACCCGCAGATCCACCAGCAATAATAGATTTATAAATAGGTGGAAAGTTAACGCTAGAAAGCACGATACCCACAAGTAAAGAAAGTGTTAAGATGATCTCTAAAATTGATGTGACAATGTGAATTACCTTTTGGAAGGCACCCATTTTACTATTTGTTTCAAAAAACTTCGGAGAAAAATCCCCGCTTTCATTCTTTGTAATGATATCTTGTAAATCTTTTTTCATAATCAAACCCTATGTAAAAATACTCTTTTTTTCTTTTTTATAAAACTACAATAGAACTATCTTCTTCCATTCTCTTTAATACGATAGATGCTAAATATCCAATTACAGCACCTGTTACAACCCCAGAAATGAGAAGGAAAGGTATATAGTATAGTAGTGCGTTTGTGCCAATAACGATAATTGCGACAAAAAGTTGCGCTGTATTATGCATTACTCCCCCAACTATTGAAACAATTAATGAAGAAAAAAGTCCAGTTTTCTTCATTAGAGCCATCAAGAAAAAACTAACAATAGCTCCAGATAGGGAGTATAGCAAAGAAAGTACAGAACCAAACAATAGTGATGATATAAAGACTCTTAGAATAGAAATAAAAAAGGCATCCTTAGAAGAAAGCGTGTAGAGAGCAAAGACAATGCAAACATTGCTTAGCCCTAGCTTTATTCCAGGCACCATAAAAAATGATGGGATTTGACTCTCAACATAAGAAAGAATAAGAGAGAGCGCAACAAGAAGTCCCATTCTTGTTATTCTTTTTGTTTCCATAACTATAGGACTAAGTCCACTTCTCCATTTTCTTTTATAACTTCTATTACCAAGTGGGAAGGAAGGCAAGTTATACATTCGCCGTTTTTGTTCTTCCAACCTTCCTTAACACAGATTTTATCTGGACAAAGAGCATCTTTCATTCTGACCTTTCCACTCTTTATCTCCATGGTATTGGATCCATTATTTAGAACAAAAATTCCATCTTCACTAAGTGAATATTCTCCACTTACCTTACCATCAATAAGCACCCTCGCCTTATCTCCAACTTCCTTTGGTTTAAAAAGGAAGAATGAAGAGATAATTATGAGGGCGATAATAAGTAGTACAATTAATCCACTTATAGTCTTTTTATTCATTAGAATGCAAATACTGTAAGAGAAATAATAGATAGAGCAACAAGAAGAATAGGTGCTCCTCTAAATGGAGAAGGAATATTCTTATCTCTTATTTTCTCACTAACAGCACTGAGAGCTAAACTTGTTAAGAGGTAGCCAATTGCAACTCCAACAGATGCAAAGATATTCTGTAAAACTGAATATGAAGCATTGTTGAAGAATAATAGCGAACCAAGCACTGCTGAAGAAAGAGCAAGTGTTACAAATGAACTAAACTTTTTCTTCATTACGACAGATACAAGAGCAACAACTAGTAATATTGCAAGTGTATATACAACTAATCTTAGATAGCCAAGATTCGCTAAAACAAACTTTTCAAGTGGCCATAAAAGAAGAGAAGAAAGTAATAATACAACTAAAAGATATAAAGAGAAGAGTAAGTTTCCCTTAATACTTTCTTTATTATTTTCTAATAAGCTCTCTGTTCCAAAGAAATGAACAAGAACATAGTTAGATGACAAAATACATCCGACTAAGAGTAAAAATAATTCTTTAGCGTCCATTATTTATCCTCCTTAATACAGAGCGCGCTAAGTAAAGCAAGAATGACGGCATAAACAAAGAATGCGCCTGGTGCTTTAGCTAGTAGTGGAAGTGGAGATTCCTTTATAAATGAAAGCTCTAAAGAGAAGAATGAACGAGAAGCGAAGACCTCTCTGATTACTCCTGTTAATACAAGTGAGCATCCATAAAGAATGGAAATCTTTAGTCCACTAGCTAAGCTCTCTTTTAAGCTCTTATCTTTTTCATCACTAATTGTTATTAGCAATAAGCCACATAGAGCAAGAAGCGAGAAATATATGCCAAACGAATTATATACAGAGTGCATATAAGCGTTAAGAAGCATACCCATTGCGCTTACAAGAGTTACATTTACGATGATTATTAAAATCATTCTTGTTGCGTTCTCGCTCTTCTTTGTTAATGGAGAAATAATTAGACGAGAAACAACAGATAGAACTATAACACAAAGAGCAAAGTAAAGTGCTGTCAAGGCATTATTTGTTAATGCCAATGCAGGAACAGCTCCCATTACCAAAACTGATAGAAAAGTATTTCTCTTATTCATTAGTTATTACCTCCTTTTAAAGAAGCATAAACAGCAAAACCATCGTTAAGAGCATCTCTAACAGCATCGCTAGAAAGTGTTGCTCCGCTAATTATTGCCTCATCTCCACTCCAAGATGAATCAAGACCAACAAATGTATCATAGTAGTCATCTCTTAGTGTGTATTGAGAGAAGTAATCTGCTTCAATAATTAACTCCTTAACAGAGAATGAGTAGACCTTTCCATCTTCTGTAAGAACCAGGTACATAACCATAGTTTCGTTACCAAAGCCATAAGGACGAATACCAAAGCCGTAATACTTCTTGCCACTATCTTCAATGAGGTAAGCACATGTAACATTTGTGTCGATACCAGAAAGAGAAAGACGAGTTGAAGTTGGAGAAGAGAATGCTTTTACAAGTCTCTTAAGGTCCTTCTTTGCATCATCTTTAATCTTGCTCTTTGCTTCATCGTATAGAGAAGAAGTAAGAGAAGAGCTGAGAGATGATGTAGTTTTTCCATCCATATCGTAAACAGTAATTCCGTCTACGTTAGAAATAGCAACGTAGTTCTCACCACTCTCTTCAACCCAATAAGCAACAGCGGCCTTATTGTTTGCAAGATATGCCTTCTGTACACCAGAGACAGAAGAATCAAACTCTGTTGCTTGAACAAGTGACTTAGGATTGAGTGCTTCTCCAAATACAACAGGTAACATCTCTTCAACAATCTGCTTTGGCTCCTTCTTTGCTTCTGTAACAAGCTTATTATCTGTTAATGCTTTAAAAGCATCAGCGACAGCACCACGGAAAGCAGAAGAAGAATAAGTAACACCAGCAACAATTGTTGTACCACTGAGTGTTGAATCCTGACCGATGAATGTAAGAGGATAATCAGAACCAAAGTCCTTTGTTTCTGGGTATGAATCTACTTTAATAGATATAACCTTACCATCTGAACTGATTGCAGATGTAAGCTCAATATCTTTACCTGTGAAGCCCTTATTTGTTGCACTTCTTACAACATAGCCCATACCACTTGTTTCCTTCCAAACACTCTTAACAGTTGCAGGAAGATTCTCTAGCTCTAATTTCTCAAAGCCCTTAGCGCCATCCATTACCGCAAATAGAGGCTCTAATTCTGCTCCCATTTGATTCTGTTCAATTATTGGAGCTGTAACGATATTGAGGAGTGAAAGCAAAACGATGGCTACAATTAATGTAATTAAAACAAGTAAAAACTGAGATAATTTCTTATTTTGCATTTGTACTACCTCCTAATGGAACGGTATGTGTTAGCTTCTCAATGTAAGGAGTAAAGATATTCATAATTAGAATTGAGAATGATACTCCTTCTGGAAGTGAACAGAAACGTCTGATGATAAATGTAAGAATACCACAGAGAATACAGAAGACTACCTTACCCTTATTTGTAATAGGTGTTGTAACATAATCTGTTGCCATGAAGATTGCGCCTAAGAAGAGTCCACCAGAGAGGATTTCTAAGAATGCATAATATGGATCAAATGTTGCAAAGAAATAGAGAACAAATACAGTAAGGATGTATGAAAGTGGAACATACCACTTAATTACTCCACGTACAGAAAGGTAAATCCAACCGATGACTAGAGCAATAATACATGTCTCACCAATTGTACCACCATGTAAACCAAGTAGCATCTGTGCCATAGAAGGCATGGATGAAAGCTCATTCTGACTTAGAATTACAAGTGGTGTTGCACTTGTGACAAGTTCTACTCCAATTGGGTTAGAGAAAGATGTAACTGTAGAATAAGAATCAAGAAGGAATACTCTTCCTGCAATTGCAGGGTTAGCAAAGTTCTTGCCTATTCCACCAAAAAGCATCTTTACAACGACAATTGAGAACAATGTTCCAACTGCAGCTTGCCAAACCTTAACCTCTGTTCCCAAATTGAGAGCAAGAAGAAGACCTGTTACTATACAAGACAAATCTCCAACAGTATTCTTTTTCTTAACAATTAAATTAAAGATTGTCTCAGATAAAACAGCTGTAAGAACACATACGCTGATTAAGCATAGAGCCTTTAAGCCGAAGATAACTACAGCAGCAATAGTAGCTGGAAGAAGTGCAATTATTACATCCAACATTACTCTTGTTGTTGAGCTTTTATCGTGAAAATGTGGAGAAGAAGGCGTGATAAGATTATATTTTCCCATTATTTTCTCCTTGATTTAAGGAAGGCTTTACCTTCTCTATTATGAAGAACAAGTGGTCTATGAGCAGGACAAACAAAAGCACAACAACCACATTCCATGCAAAGAGGAAGATCCTCTCTCTTTAGAATTAGCTCTCTCTTATCCTCATTCTCTTCCTCTAAAGCATCAGAGAATTCAAATGGGTTAAGATTAAGAGGACATGCGTTAACACATCTACCACAATGGATACATTGACTCTCTTCAGGAAGAGTAGCTTCCTTTTCATCCATTGCAACGATAGCTGATGTAGCTTTTTCGACAACAGTTTTTTCTGGATCACTGATAGCTTTACCCATCATTGGACCACCATCAATAATCTTCTTAGGCTCTGTCTTAAAGCCACCACAAGCCTCAATACAATACTCAAAGCTTGTTCCAATAGGAACAATTATGTTCTTTGGTTCTTTAATTGCTGTGCCATCAACAGATACACACTTATCAACAAGAGGAAGTCCCGTCTCAAAGTACTGAGCCATTTTTGCAAGTGTTGTTACGTTTGTTATAATAACACCAAGACTTGCTAGACGTTGGCCAGCCATAACAACTTTACCTGTTGCATTATATAAAAGAACCTGCTTAGCTCCCTGAGGATAGACACTCTTAAGCGTCATAACTTCAACTTGATTATCTGAAGAAAATACCTCAGTTAGATGACTAATAGCCTCTGGTTTATTAGCTTCAATGCCAATAACATACTTTGAAGCACCACTGAACTTCTTAAGAATCTCGATACCTTTCTTAATATCATCAGCATCCTCAACCATAGTACGATTATCTGCTGTGCAGTATGGTTCGCATTCGGCACCATTGATAAGAACAGTATCAATCTTATTCTTTCTTAGAGCCTCCCACTTTCCGTGTAGAGGATATGCTGCACCACCAAGTCCAACAATACCAGAATGTCTGCATCCATCTAGAAAATCATCGAGAGTCTCTAGCTTTGGTGCTTTGAGCTGCGGGTCCTTCTCCATCTTGTCATCGCTCTTAATGGATACTAACTTCTCACTTACTGCTGTAACAGTTCCACTAATAGAAGCGTAGATAGGGCTACTTACCCTTCCCTCTCCTTCTTTTGCAATTAGTTGGCCAATGTAAACATGGTCGCCAACAGCAACAACTGGAACTGCAGGAACCCCAGAATGCATCTGCATTGGGATTGTTACAGATTCAGGTGGAGTAATGCGTACAGAATGCATATCCTGTGTGGATTTGCAATGAGGTACGTGTACTGCTGATATCTTCTTTTTGAAAAGCATTTGCATGCCCCCTTATAAAAGTGTTCTATTTAATAATCAATTTCTCCAATCCAGGAGTATACTTCACTTCTCCTGAAGGGAAAACCCATAAACAATCAACTCCAGCTTTAACTGCTGTGTTGTAACTCTCTTCATAATCCATTGAATATAGTGCTGTGCTTAGAGCATCTGCTAGAGCACTACTATCAGTAATGACTGTAACAGAGTCATAATAGGAACTTGGAAAGAGAGTATCTTTATCGATAATGTGTGAATACTTCACGCCATCAACGGTAAAATACCTCTCATAGTTTCCACTTGTAACACAACTAGTATCTTTTAAGCTAAGTGTAACAATAAAATCTCCATCAGGATTTTTTGGATTCTTTACGCCAGTGCGCCAACCGCTTCCGTCAGGCTTAGAACCAATTATTCTGATATTCCCACCTATATTTAAAACATAGCTAGTAACGCCTTTCGCTTTAAGAGCTTCTGCTGCTTTTTCTGTTGCATAACCCTTTCCTAAAGCACCACAATCTATGCTTGCTTTATCACTCAAAAGCTTAACTGTATTCTTTTCACTGTTTATCTCAATAAAATCAAAACCAACATATTTATTAGCTTCTTCAAGAACATCTCTCTCTGGAAGATAAGGCTCACTAGAGTACCTTGCATCATGCCAAATAGAGAGGACAGATCCCATCATAATATCCATCTCGCCATTTGTTAGCTCATTCATCTCTTTTGCATATAGCAAGAATTCAATTAATGCGCTATCAACTTCAATTTCTTTTAATGGGTTTTTATTGATTGTACACAGATTATTTATCCCTTCGTATTCATGATAAATATCGAAGAGTTGGTGGTACTTAAGAAGAGTATAGTAAGCACAATCTGTATTCTCAATAAACTCTTCTTCACTATCACCACTGTAGGAGTATATATATGAAACTGTATCAAAAAGATCAAAATATACCTTACCCTTGCTTTTTATAGTTTGGGTAGAAGAACTTTTACTCTCCGTAGTGAGAGTATTGCTATTTGTTTTATTACAACTAATTAGCGCAAGTATGCCGAGGAAGAGCATAACGCTTATCCCCGGCATATATTTCTTTTTTATCATCTTTTAGTTAGCTTCTTTAGCAGCTGTTCCGATAACATACTTAAATTCTGTAATCTGAATTGAACAAGATGCAAAGAGTGAGCTATCTGCTGTTACAACATAACCAGGATGTGCTTCATCATTTCCTCTTACTCTTGTAGGAAGATTTAAAACTTCATCTGCTGTCTTTCCAACACAATACTCTTCAAATGCTCTTGCCTGCTGGAACCACTCGTTTGTTGCTTCTGAGTACTTTACCATGTTGTAGTCATACTCAAGCTCTTTCTTTGTTCCATTATATGAACTAGCTGTAATCTCTCCGTCAGCATCTACTGTGAACTTTGGCTGAATTGAATCTGTTAATGCTGCAAGAATCTTTCCATCTTCGCCAACTACTGCTGCACCAAAATCTGCATAGATATTGATTGATCCATCTTTGTCATCTGTTGGTAATACTGAACCAGATGCATCTGACTGAAGCTTTAAGCCAACTGTGAATGACTTATCTGTTGTAAACTCTTCTGCCTTATCATCATTGCATGCCTTAACAACTGCTTCCTTGAATGAAACAATGTCAATTGAACATGATGCAAAGAGTGCTTCATCTGCTGCTACTACATAGCCAGGATGTGGCTCATCGTTTCCTCTTACTCTTGTTGCAATTGCTTCAACTTCTGCGGCTGTCTTACCTTTGCAGTAGTTCTCAAATGCTTCAACCTGCTGGAACCATTCGTTTGTTGCTTCTGAGTACTTTACCATGTTGTAGTCGAACTTGAGTTCTTTCTTGCTCTTGAATTCTTTGTTTAAATCAATTGCATCACCATTCATCTTGTTCTGGGCATCATCAATCTTTACATCTACAATCTTTCCGCTCTCATCTGTTACGACTGCTGCTACAATTGCATCGTATGATACCTGCTCATCTGTATGGTTGTCTTCAAATACTACTCCCATGCCAAACTTGTAAGTAGAAGAAGAACTCTTTACGTTTTCAGGAGTTGCATCCTTAGCAGCTGTTCCGATAACATACTTGAATTCTGTAATCTGAATTGAACAAGATGCAAAGAGTGTGCTATCTGCTGTTACAACATAACCAGGATGTGCTTCATCATTTCCTCTTACTCTTGTAGGAAGATTTAAAACTTCATCTGCTGTCTTTCCAACACAATACTCTTCAAATGCTCTTGCCTGCTGGAACCACTCGTTTGTTGCTTCTGAGTACTTTACCATGTTGTAGTCATACTCAAGCTCTTTCTTTGTTCCATTATATGAACTAGCTGTAATCTCTCCGTCAGCATCTACTGTGAACTTTGGCTGAATTGAATCTGTTAATGCTGCAAGAATCTTTCCATCTTCGCCAACTACTGCTGCACCAAAATCTGCATAGATATTGATTGATCCATCTTTGTCATCTGTTGGTAATACTGAACCAGATGCATCTGACTGAAGCTTTAAGCCAACTGTGAATGACTTATCTGTTGTAAACTCTTCTGCCTTATCATCATTGCATGCCTTAACAACTGCTTCCTTGAATGAAACAATGTCAATTGAACATGATGCAAAGAGTGCTTCATCTGCTGCTACTACATAGCCAGGATGTGGCTCATCGTTTCCTCTTACTCTTGTTGCAATTGCTTCAACTTCTGCGGCTGTCTTACCTTTGCAGTAGTTCTCAAATGCTTCAACCTGCTGGAACCATTCGTTTGTTGCTTCTGAGTACTTTACCATGTTGTAGTCGAACTTGAGTTCTTTCTTGCTCTTGAATTCTTTGTTTAAATCAATTGCATCACCATTCATCTTGTTCTGGGCATCATCAATCTTTACATCTACAATCTTTCCGCTCTCATCTGTTACGACTGCTGCTACAATTGCATCGTATGATACCTGCTCATCTGTATGGTTGTCTTCAAATACTACTCCCATGCCAAACTTATAAGTCTGACTGCCCTTCTTTTCTTCAGCTTTAACAGCTGGTGTTGCTACAACAGTTTCCTGCTTTACTTCTTCTTTCTGTGGAGTAACTGTAGCTTCTTTAGTTTCGCTAGTAGTTTTTGTTGTGTTAGTTGTACTAGCAGTTGTAGTTGTTGTTGTGGTAGCGCTTGTGCTTGATTTTGAACATGAAAAAACTGTAAAAACAAGACAAAGTGCAATAAGAATAGCAAGTGCTTTTCTCATATTTTTCTCCCTTAAATCATTTTGAAGCGGTACTAGACCTTTTCTTCCAACTAATTCAAACATTTTCGGTATTTATAGTCAATAATTATCTATATATATTTCCATATCGATATGTAAAATATTTAATGAGTTTTGTATTCCTTATAACAAAATAGGATTTTACAATTTATTTACTTTCTTAATTTGTCTTGACAAGCTAAAAGAAGGAGAATACCTTCTTTAAATAAAGAAACAGTTGTTGCGCTACATATGTTTCTTTTTAGGAGTTTTATGCCTCGTCAATTAAAGTTTACAAAAGAAGAGATAATAGACGCTTCTATCTCAATCGTTAGAAAAAAAGGCTTTAAGGCAGTAAGCGCTAGAGAGATAGGAAAGGTCTTAAAATCTTCTTCAAAACCCATTTTTTCTCTATTTCTAAATATGGAAGAGGTAAACAACGAAATAATTAAGAAGGCCTATGCTATATACACAAAATATATAGAAGATGCAATGAAAGAAGATAAGTGGCCAAAATATAAAGCATCTGGTATGGCATACATCTCATTTGCAAAGGAAGAGAAAGAGCTCTTTAAGCTTCTCTTTATGAGGGATAGAACAAATGAAGAAATTGAAAAGCCAAACTTCTCCCCTTTTACAGAAATACTCGAAAAGCAATTAGGTATAAGCAAAGAAGAAGCTGAGCTTTTTCATTTAGAGATGTGGATTACTGTCCACGGTATTGCGTCGATGATTGCAACTTCATTTTTAAATCTCGATGAAGAGACTATAAGCAATATTCTGTCAGATAATTTCTTTGGATTAAAAAATCGCTTTGAGGAGAAGAAAAATGGAAGCAATAAAATGTGTTAATTTAACTAAGCGTTATAAAAACCTTACTGCTGTAGACAAGTTAAATCTAACTGTAGAGCAAGGAGAACTCTTTGCTCTCCTTGGTGTTAATGGAGCAGGAAAGACCACCACAATTAAAATGTTATCTACATTAACTCAGCCATCAAGTGGAGAAGCATTCCTTAATGGCTACTCCATAATTAAGGAAAAGCAAAAAGTTAAGGAGATTATCGGAGTATCTCCTCAAGAGACAGCTATTGCTCCGAACTTAAGCGTTGAAGAGAATTTAGACTTCATTGCTTCTCTCTATGGCTTTAATAAAGAAAAGCGTAAAGAAAAGATTGAAAAGTTAACAGAGACATTTTCTCTTGAAACTGTTTTAAAGAGAAAAGCTGGGAAACTTTCAGGCGGATGGCAAAGACGAGTAAGCATTGCTCTAAGTCTCATAAGCGAACCTGAGATTCTTTTCTTAGATGAACCAACCCTTGGACTCGACATAATAGCACGAAACGAACTATGGACTTTTATCTCGTCATTAAAAGGAAAGATTACCATAATCCTTACGACACACTATCTAGAAGAAGCAGAGGCTCTTTCTGATAGAGTCGCTATCATGAAAGATGGTCATCTTATAACAGTCGGAACAGCCAAAGAGATAAAAGAAAATGAAAATGAAGAAAGCTTTGAAAAAGCATTTATCAAACTTGTTGGAGGAAGAAAATAATGAACGCTTTAATTTTTTCTAAAAGAACAACAAAAGAGATTCTGAGAGATCCTCTAACACTATTTTTCGGTTTGGGCTTTCCAATTATTCTTTTAATACTCTTAAGCGCAATACAGAAGAATGTTCCAGTATCACTATTTGAAATAAATAGTCTTGCGCCTGCAATGACAATATTTGGCCTTTCGTTTATGACACTCTTTGCCTCTCTTTTGATTTCAAAAGATAGAGAGAGTTCATTACTTCAACGCCTCTACACTACTCCACTTAGACCTGTAGACTTTATAATTGGCTACACTATTCCTTTACTGGTAATAGCAATACTCCAAGCAACACTATGCCTGCTTTTCTCTCTTATTTTAGGCTTGAAGCTAACAGTTGGCATTCTCTATGCCATTTTGGCAATAATTCCATCTAGCATTTTCTTTATTTCACTTGGTCTCCTTTTTGGTAGCATCCTAACATCAAAGCAAGTTGGTGGAATATGTGGAGCACTACTCACAAACCTAACGGCATGGTTAAGTGGAATATGGTTTGATTTAGATTTAGTTGGCGGATGGTTTAAGAAAATTGCTAATATTCTTCCCTTCTACCATGGAGTTGAAATAGAGAAGGCTCTATATAACCTTAATTTTAGTGGACTCTCTAGCCATTTTGTCTTTGTTATTGGCTATGCGTTAGTCTTTCTTATCTTATCTATTTTCTTTTTTTTAAGACAAATGAATAAAAATTAATCATTCTTTTGACATATTTTTCATTTTTGGCGTTTAGATATATGAGGTTCAAAAATGAAAAAAATAAAAATACCCAAACGAGCGATTAAAGACAGTATCTTCTCTGCTTTAGTAAAAAGAAAGAAATGGCTAAGAGAGGTATATATCTCTCTTTACCCTAGCGACAGCGATATTAGAGAAGAAGAATTAGAAATTGTTACTCTCGAGAGTATATTTGTTAATGGCCTCTATAATGACATAAGCTTCAAAGTTAGAGATAAGCTAGTAGTCTTTATAGAGTGCCAATCTACTTGGTCTCCCAACTTGCCTTACAGGATGATTGAATACTATGGCGAGACAATTGGAAAGCTTGTTGATAATTGGGATGACAAGAAATATAAGAACAGAAAAGATTATATACCTGATCCACATTTCTTCTGTCTCTATACAGGAGGAAGAAGAGATATCCCTAATTGGTTATATGGTTCAAGTAATGAAGGAGAGAAGAGAAAAGAATTCTGTATGCCGGTAAAGGTAATAAGCAGAAATAATGCGCTTGGTATACTTAAAGAAATCTGTATATTCTCAGAAATCTATGATAAAAATAGAGATAAGTATGGGCGAACAGAAATAGCGATACAAAAGACAATTGAGGAGTGTCTAGAGTGCGAAATACTAGTTGACTTCATTAAAGAGCATAAAGAAGAGGTAGATGAAATTATGAGAAATATGAGTCAAGAAAAAAGAATCAAGAAGTTTATAGATTTCTCTAGAGAAGAGGCTCGTGAGGAAGGTAGGGAAGAAGAATCCTATAGAGTTACTGAAACAATTAGCAGTCTTACTATTCCTGAAGAACTTAAAAAAGAAATTTTAGAGTCACTTAAAAAATAAAGCAAAAGAGAATTATTACTAGATTAAAGTAAAAAAACTCAAAAACCTATTGAGTAATTATGCAAAGGTATGGTAGATTCTCTTTCAAATGAATAAGCATAGAATTGAATTTACATACAATTACTTATAATAACTAAAGATACCGGTATTGACCGGTATTTTTTTTGCTTTAAGGAGATAAAAATGAATACTTTTAAAGGCCGTTCACTTTGCGTAATCAATGATTTTACAAAAGAAGAAAGACTCTATTTGTTTAGTCAGGTAAGAAAGCTTAAAGAAGCTGTAAAGAAAGGCGATAAAAAAACACTTGATAGCTTCAGAATTAATGATCCTGATTATGGTATTTATGAGGTATTCCTCGAAGACAGCACAAGAACAAAAGAAAGCTTTAGAAATGCAATAGCTTTTCACCATGCTAAACTAACAGAGATGAGTGCTGATAATTCTTCATTTAATAAAGGTGAAAGTTACGCAGATACCTTTAATACTCTTTGCGGTTATAACAATAGAATCTTCATTATTCGAAGCAAAGTCGAAGGAGTTTGTGCATATCTAAGAGAAGAATGCAAGGAATATGCAGAAAGAAATGACCTTGGCTTTAAGCCTGTATTCATCAATGCTGGAGATGGAAAGCACGAGCATCCTACACAGGAACTCTTAGATGAATTTACATTTCTTGAAGATAACAATTGGGATACATCTTACCTCCATATTGCACTTGTAGGAGACCTTTATCATGGCCGCACTGTTCATAGCAAAGCAGATGGCCTAAAACTATGGGATAAAGTTAAGGTTGACTTAATTGCCCCACAAGAACTGAGCATGCCTAGTTCATATATAACTGAGATGAAAGATAATGGATTTGAAGTAAGAATATTCTCATCTATTGAAGAGTACCTTAAGAAGAATGATGATATAGCAACAAAGTGGTACTTTACTCGCCCACAGTTAGAGAGAATGGGAGAAAAAATACTCCAAAAGCAAGATGAATTGAGAGCAACAATTACTTTCAAAGAAGAGTTTATGCCACTCTTAAAAGAGAACACAAAGTTCTATCATCCACTTCCAAGACATAAAGAACACCCAACTATCCCAACATTTTTAGATAAGACTCCTCTTAACGGTTGGGAACGTCAATCAATTAATGGAATGTATACTCGTATTGTTCTTCTTGGTCTCGTTTCTGGAAAGATTGGCGATGATTTTGTCTCTACTGAAAAACAAGAAGAAAAGAAAGAGGAAGAATGGATTAGCGCAGTAATTCCAACTAATGAAAAGAAGAGAGTAATTTCAGAAGGCGTTAATCCAATAAGAGATGGTATTGTTATTGACCACATCCTCTCAGGAGAAAACCCAGAAGAAATAAGACGTCATATGATTATGATTAGAAAAGTTATGAACCTCGATGGTCTTAAGGGTGGTGAATGGGTAAGTCAAGGCTCTAGTGGGTCATACAAAGGAATAATCTTCCGTCCAGGATTCTTCTCTTTGGATCATAAAGCAATAAAGAGACTTGCAGCAGTCGCTCCAGGTTGTACACTAAATATAATTGAGAATGGAAAGGTAACAAAGAAGATAAAAACTAAAATGCCTCCAAGAATCTACAACTTCGATGATTTAATGTGTACAAATGAAGCATGTATATCTAACGATACGCAGAGCGAAAATGTTGGTGCAATGTTCATCAGAACAAGCGACAACAAATTCAGGTGTGCTTATTGTGGCAGAGTTCACAGCTTCAAGGAAATATTCAAATCAAAGGATAAATAAGATGGAAAAGACAAACTATTCAAAAGCAATTGCACTAAAAGCATTAGAAATGGGAGCAATTAGACTCTCACCAAATAAGCCATTTTGTTGGGCAAGTGGCTACTATATGCCAATTTACAACGACAACAGGACACTTCTTGCTTCCGCAGAAGCAAGAGAGATGATTGCTCTAAGTTTTGAGGAAATTCTTTCTTCACTTTCCTTTGATCCAGATAATATTGCCGGAACAAGCACAGCTGGAATTCCTCATGCAACAACGCTTGCAGACAAAATGAAAAAGAGCCTAAGCTACGTAAGGTCATCAAACAAGGACCACGGACTTAAGAACCAAATAGAAGGTTTAGGAAGAGCAAAAAGCTATGAAGGAAAGAAGGTATTGCTGATAGAAGACTTAATCAGCACAGGTGGGTCTTCAATCGCTGCTGTTAAAGCAATACAAGAAGCAAACGGCCTTGTTCCATACTGCCTTGCTATCTTCTCGTATGGCACAAAAGAAGCAAAAGAAGCTTTCTCCTCTCTTTCTCCAAAGTGCAAGGCTCTTACAATACTTGATTATGACTACGTAATTAAGATTGCCCACGAGACAGGCTACATAAAGGAAGATGAGTTCAATATGCTTCTTGATTGGTCATCTTCACCATTTGAATGGGGAGAAAAGCATGGCTTTAAGAGGGAGATTAAGTAATGAACTATCAAGAACTATTAAAGGAATCTAGTAGCAAAAGCAAAAATATTGCATGCATGGGAATAGACCCAAACGTCAGCGCACTTCCTGAAGGACTTAGTATTGATGAATTCTACACAACAATCTTTTATCTTATGGAAAAAGAAGGCTTAGCAGTTGGAGCATATAAGCCAAATATTGGGTACTTTGCACGTTTAGATAAACCACTAGAAGGAGACTATAACGGATCCAAAAGTCTAGCCAATATAATTATTAATCTTCCATCTCGCCCACTTATCCTAGATTCAAAGCGTGGAGATATTGCCTCTAGTAGCCTTAACTATGCCTATGAAGCTTTTTCTTCTTGGTCTAGTGATGCTGTCACAGTCTCGCCATACATGGGAAGCGATTCAATTAATCCATTTGCAATAAACTTTCAGAATAAAGGCGTCTATATTCTAGACCGCACAAGCAATCCAGGTGGAAAAGACCTGCAAAATAAAACTATGGATAATAATGAACCTTTGTATATGACAGTTGCAAGAACAATACTAACTTGGAATAAAGAATACTCATCTGGTATTGGAGCTGTTGTTGGAGCAACAAATCTTAAAGAGTTTAGAGATATAGCTTCCCTCTTTGCCCCCTACTCTATTCCACTTCTTATTCCAGGAGTAGGCTCACAGGGAGGTAGTGCAAAAGATGTTATTGCAATTTTGAAAGATGTTGGCTACCCACTTGAAGTATGTAGAATTAACTCTTCCTCAGCCCTCTCTCACCCTTGGGCAAAAAAGAAAGAGAGTGCTCCAAAGAATTGGAAAGATGTTTGCTTAAAAAATATTGAATCGTTCATTAAGGAGTGTTCGCTTTGATTAAGAAGTTCCCCCTCAGCCACAAAACAAGAGAAGTAAAACTAGCAACTGTTAGCGGCGTTGCTTCAACTAAGCCTAGCTTAATTAACTATTTTGATACTCTAGTTCCTTCTGTAGATATTATTACGACTAAAAGCTTTCAAGTTAAGCCTAATAGCGGTAATAGAGAGCCTATAGTAACAGAAGATAATCTTGGCACATGGGGGAACAGTGTTGGGTTAAGAAATCCAGGAATGGATGAAGCCTTGAAAGAAATAAAAAAGCTTAGAGAAAATGGCTTAAATAAGTGGTTGAACATATCACTTTCAGCAGATAATGAAGAACATTTTATTACTCTCGTCAACGCCTTTTCTCCTTATGCTGACTCTGTAGAGCTCAACTTTTCCTGTCCACATGCAAAGAAGGGTTTTGGGGCAAGTATTGGAAGTGATATAAACATTGCATCCAACTACACTAAAAAGATTAATGAAGCAACAAAGAATAGAGAGTGTCTTCTCTTTATTAAACTAACGCCAAATGTCTCTAATATTGGAGAGATTGCTAAAGCTGTTGTTTCTAATGGTGCAGATGGAATTGTTGCCATCAACACTGTTGGCCCTGTTGACCATATAGATAAAGTAAGCGGTAAGCCAATACTCCAAAACGCAATTGGCGGTAAAGGTGGTCAAAGTGGTGATGATGTATTCCCTATTGCACTTAATGCTGTAAAAGCAATAAGAAGAAACATTCCAGATAATATCCCACTCATTGCCATGGGTGGAGTTAGCGATGGAGAAAGAGCATCTCTCTTAATTGAAAATGGAGCAGATGCTGTTGGTATTGGCTCTGCTCTTGGTAGAATAAAGCAAGATGATTGGGAAGAATACTTTAAAAGAATAAAAAAAGAAGCAGAGAGCATTCTAAGAGGAGAAAAAACAAAACTCACATCTAGAGAATTATTAAGAAAGCACAAAATAACTGAGTATGAAGAACACACTGTAAAAGAAATAAAAATGCATTCAGAAGACACAATGATTCTTACTCTAGATGGATTAGTTAATAGCTTTAAAGTTGGTGAATTTGTTTTCTTGTGGGTTCCAGGAGTTGGTGAAAAGCCATTCTCTCTTGCCCTATCTTCTCCACTTACTTTCATTATTAAAAAGAGAGGTATTTTTACTTCATATCTTTTCTCATCACTAAAAAAGGGCGACAAGATTTATATTCGTGGGCCTTATGGAGATGAAGCAGAGAGCATAAAGTGCAAGAAGGCTATAATCATAGTCGGAGGAACAGGTGAAGCTGTTGCTGCCCCACTTGCTGAAAAACTAGAGAAAGAGAACATCAAGATGTCTTTCTTAGTCGGAACAAGCCTCTTCGGCAATAAAGGAATACTAGAAGACACACTAAGCGAAAAAGGAAGTTATAAATGCATATCTGACGACGGAAAAGTTGGGCGTGTATTAGACTACATAGAAGATGAAATAAACTCTTCTCTCGATAGTTCTACATCTCTTAATGATATTGCATTCTACCTTGTTGGACCGGAAATCTTTATGAAAAATGCATCAATAAAGTTAACGAATTTAGGAGTAAACTCCTCATCAATTCTTCTTTCTATGGAGCGTAATACTATGTGTGGAGTTGGGCTTTGTGGGGAATGTGTCTGTGGCCATACTCTTATGTGTCAACATGGTACATTCTTTACTTTTTCAACTCTTTTAGAAGAAGGTGCTCTATGATAGATGGCCACGTTCACTTCCGTGACTGGGAACAGAAAGATAAAGAAACTATTGAGCATGGAATGAGAGTTGGCCTTATGTGTGGCTTCGATACTTTTCTCGATATGCCTAACACTAAGCCCACTCTCACAACAAAAGAGAATGCTTTAAAGAGAATAGAAGACGGTAAGAAAGTTAAAGAAAAACTCGAAAAAGAAGGACTTAGCGTTAACTACTCTATCTTTCTTGGTCTTACTAAAAGTGAAGACCAAATTAGAGAAATGGTAGAACTTCATTCCTCTCTCTTTCCTCTCGTTTGTGGTTTAAAGCTTTTTCTCTCTCAATCAACTGGGAATATGGGGATAACAGAAGAGAGCGAACAAAGAAGAGTTTTCTCTCTTCTTGCTTCTCTTAACTATAGTGGCGTACTAACAGTACACGCAGAAAAGGAGAGTCTTTTTAATAGAGACGAAAAAAGTCATTCTCTTTCACGTCCTAGTATTAGCGAAATAAAAAGCGTCGAAGATCAAATTGAAAATGTAATAAATACAAGCTATAAGGGAAAGTTGCATATAGCTCATATATCTACAAAAGGGGCTATCGAACTAGTAACAGAGGCCAAAAAGGATGGAATTAAAATAACATGTGGCGCTACCCCACATCATGCTCTTTTAACTCTAAATAACGAAAGCGTATTTAGAACTATGAATCCTCCATTAAGAGACAAAAAAGATAGAGATGCTGTCTTAGACGGTCTTTTTGATGGTACTATAGATAGTGCAGAAAGTGATCATGCACCTCATACTCTTATGGATAAACTAAATGGAGCTAAAGGCATTCCAGGCTTTGAGGGAATGCTAAGACTTATTAGATTTTTGCGTATTGAGGGCATGGACGAAAAGAGACTTGAGGAGTTATTTGTAACAAAAGCGCTTGAGATATATAATCTTCCATATAAACCAATGCCTGTTATTAAAACAATAACAGATGAGATGATAGAAAAAGCGAATAAAGAATACCCTTATTCAGCTTGGAATTGACTAAAATGAAACGTCTTATATTACTTTTACTAGTTTTTTCTTTAGCTATCTTTACTCTCTTTGCTGAGGATTTAAATGTTTGTGTTGCTTGGCGAAAAGAGATAGATAATCCTCTTTTTGAAGCACTTCTAGAAGCAGATGTTTTTCCAACATTTTTGGACCAAATAAAGGCTGAAACGCTTAGTAATGAAAAGACTAAAAACGGAGGATTAACAAAATCAGACGCTCAAAAGCTAAAAGAAATAAGATTCAGAGAAACCAACATCAACACTATTTTGGGAGAAGATAAAATTGATTTAATCATTATACCGGGCGGAAGAGACATTTCTCCTTCTCTCTATTTAGAAGAAGAAAGCGGTAGCAAAAATGAAAGTAAAGATGAAGATATATCTGATTATCTTCTGCTTAAATATGCTATCGAGAATGATATCCCAATCCTTGGAATATGTAGAGGAATGCAAATGATAGCTGTCTACTATGGCGCAAGCTTAATACAAGATTTATCTTCATTCTTCCTTGAACATGATATTGAATACACTAATCTACACCAAACTATCAATAAGACAAAAGAAGAACCTTACAGCGCACATAGTATTTATATAACAAATAAGGACTCACTACTCTACTCTCTCTTTGATGAAGATATTGTTGAAGGACTACCATCTGTTCATCATCAAGCAGTCCTCTCTCTTGAAAATACTCTACTAGAAGTAACAGCTTATGCAGAGACAGATGGACGTTTGGTAATAGAAGCTTTTGAAGATGTTACTAATCCAAAAGTACTAGGAATACAATTCCACCCTGAAAAGGTTGTTCCTTTAGAAATGGAGGGTGCTGATACCTCAAAATACATGGATAAAGAGAAGGCTATAAACTTCTTTAAGTCTATTTTTACTTCTTTTGTTGCTTGCACCAAATAGACATCACCCATTTAACAGGGAGTATCTTAACGAGAAATACTTGCATTCTTACAGGAAAACCTAGAATAGAGACTGTTTTTCTTTTCTTTAAATCTTTTAGCGCTTTATTAACAACATCTTTACTTTCGTAATACCTGTCGTAGTAAACGATAGTAGTGTTATCTCTTACGGCGTGAGAGAAGAATTCTGTCTTAATCCACCCTGGACATACGCATTCAACAAAGATTCCTCTCTTCTTTAATTCAACTCCAAGAGAAAGAGAGAAGCTCAAAACAAAAGCCTTTGTAGCAGCATATATAGACATATATGGAACAGGCTGATGTGAGGAGTTAGAACCCATATTTATGATAAAAGAGCCTTCCTTCATGTATGGAAGAACAGTATGTGTAAGGGAAACAAGAGAGCGACAATTGAGGTCTATCATACTCTCCATCTCTTCTCTATTACATTCTGAAAAGGCTTTAAACACACCAAAGCCTGATGCATTAACAAGAGCGCCTACTTCAACATTACTCGAACTTAAAAGAGAAGAAATCTTATCTATAGAAGACGTAAGAGTTAAATCTAATGCAATGGGAACTATTCTAGATCCTAACTCTTTCTTTATTTCTTCTAGTCTTTCTTCTCTTCTCGCAATAATCCATATTTCATCAAAAGAGAAAGACGAAGATAAAGCATAAACAAAATCTCTTCCCATACCAGAAGAAGCACCAGTAACAATAGCAATACTCATAAAGAAAACCTAACACAACAGTGTACCCCCTAGCAAGAAGCCAAGGGGTACAGGGGAGTAATAATTATTTATGTAATCTATTATAAAATAGTCTACATCCAATTACTTAATACTATTTCCATCAATAGTAAGTTTTCCTGTTGTACTAGGAACAAATCTACCATAAAGGTTGCTCTGTCCTGCAGGAGCAGTTTTATCCGTTTGAGTTAAAGTATTACCACTTTCAATAGTACCTTTAATAGTAACTTCTCCAACATTAGCTGTACCGACAACAACACCAACTCTCCAATCACCATTATCTGTTGAATTAAGCTTAGTATTCTTAACAGTACAGTCTGAAATTGTGTGATATGTTGCAGGATTAGCTCCCGCATGGCCAATAATACCTCCAACAGATCCTTTAGCTGTTATCTCACAGTTTTCTACAGAACAATTATTGATGGTGATATAAGTATCTACAGGACCATTATTAGGATTTTTGTACCCTGATGTCCATCCAATAAGTCCACCAACACGAGCTCCACCTGTGCTTATTATTGAAGAATTAGTTAGATGGCAGTTATTTAGCTCAATCTTAGGCATAGAATCTATACAACCGATGAAAGCACCAAGCCCCTGCTCGTTTTTACTATCATTAATGGTTACCTTATCAAGAGTTAAATCTTTGATAACAACGCCACTGTTACCAGCAAATCCACCTGCAAGAAGAGAAGCATTTAAACCTGAAATTGTATGTCCATTACCATTAATTGTTATAACGCCAGCACCATGATATCCATCAATAGTAACAGGAGTCCATGTTTCACCATCTTTTAAATCAAAATCACCATCAATTTCAATAGTGTTGTTTCCAGAACCAGCGCTGGCAAGGGCTGTTAATGCTTTCTTTAATTCTTCACTGGTTGCAATACGTTTCAGATAAACTTTAGAACCATCAATTGTTATATCAAGCTTACTAGCATCAAGATTATCTTTATTTCCCCAAATATTTGATTTTGAGTTTGCTTCTATACCTACCCATTTTGAGAAATCGCTTCCAGAAATAGTCAATGTAATTTTTTCTAGTGTATGCTTTGTATCACCAGTCGAAATTGCAGCTTTCGTGCCATCATCTTGTCCACCTTCAAATGTACAATTACTTATATTTACATTAAATTTAGTTACAGTACCTTCGTTGTATATGTATATACACTTTTTATTTCCATAGAATTTACAACTATTAAAGTATACATTTGATGCACCATAAGTCCAAACAGAGTAATCACCATCGGTGTTAGAAAAACTACAGTCATTAAATGTTTCTACATTACCATATAAGAAACGTTTTGCAGTAAAATTACAATTGTTGTATGTGACTGAATTTACATGTTCAATTCCTATATAGTCCTTAGTTGAACCTTTAAAGTTAACATGTTCAAAAGTTAAGTTAGCACCATGGCATGCAACAGCAGCATCGCTCATATCAAAAGTTTGTGAATCATCTCCAACAAAAGTAATTGTCTTGTTATCAATTGAAACTAATTTTGTTGTTAGTCCATGTGAAAGAGTTATAGTTGCCTTTCCATCTTTCTCAACAGAGTTTACAGCATCACCAAGAGTCTGATAATAAGTACCACCAATCTTAGCCTCAGGGAAAACTGTTGCATTACTATCAGAATTTACTATGCATTCACCTTTTACAGTGCCAGCAACAACAACTTTCTCAACTTCATTGTTCTGATAAGCAAAAATATCAACGCCATTACCACTCTTTAGCTCAACATTATCAAGCAGAACTGTAGTTGGGGTATTGTATGAAGTTTTACATCTATTACCAACAACTAATGCAGCAGATGGAATTTCAAGTCCTGTTTTCCATTCTTTATTTTGATATTCACTTGGTTCGGAATTTTTAGATGTAATAGTTGTATCTTTAATTTTAGCAATATGAGCACTATCTTTAGATATACCTCTGAACAATGCTCCAAGTTGTTCACCTTCAATATATGAGTCTGAAACATTTACAATTGCTGGGACATTAACAAAAAGACCAACACTCTGACCGTTGTTATTCTGCGAAATAATTGTAGATTTCTCAATTGTTATTTCTACATTTGTATTTTTCCAGTCTGAAGCATTAGTACCAATACAATATGCACCATCCATTATTAATGTACTATTCTTCACTGTTAATTTTGCAGGATTTGATTTTTGAAGCAAGAAGACAATACAATTCTCATTACCAACAGTATTTGCAGTAATATTAACACTATCAAGAGTCAAATCAGAATTAGTATCAAGTTTAATTGTAGAACACCCATTTGGACCAACAATTGATCCGTTTGAAATTGTAACTTTTGCTTCAGGTTCATTACCCTTAATTGTGATATTCTGTCCATCTACAAATGTTAATGTATTATTATTTAAATTAATAGCGGCATCATGTGTAAGCTCTAGACTCTGTTTAAGAGTTGCATCTTTCATAAGTGTTAAAGGTTTTGTGACTGTAGCTACTTCAAGAGCCTTTGCTATATCGTCGTAAAGTACACCATCGACAGAAGCAACAACATCAGGAGTATTAGGTTCAGCAATACCTGCCTGAGTTTTTTCTTCGACTGTACCAGAAATTTTTGTTGTCAAATTGTCATAAACATTGAAGTACTTGATACCAACAGCAGCGGTATAATCGACGCCATCAATCTTTGCTGTATACTCAACAGTTACTGAATACATACCAGAAGAAACTCCTGTTAAAATTAATTCATCAGTTTTAACAAAGTTACTATCTTTTACGCTTCTTACAGTAACAGTCCTTGTATATGACCCATTAATTGTAGCAGAAACAGGCTTTCCATCTTTACTTGCAATAGAAATATTACTGTCAATATCAATCTTTCCTTTTCCATTTGTTGTCTGTTGTGGGCTAACAAGAATAGAAATTATGTGCTTATCAACTGTAATTGTTGTGTTAGGAGCTTCACCTACACAAATTAAGTCTTCACCTTTGTATCCAAAGAGTTCGAAGTTCCAGCTTCCCTGAGAGAGTTGCTGAGTCTTTCCATCTATGAGTTCAACCTGTTCTGTAGTCTCTCCTGTCTTAAGACCATTATCAGCCTTTTTAGCTGTATACTTCCATGTTCTTACATCATTAATATTAAAATTAGTTGATGCTTCAAGAGCTCTAGTATCTCTTGATGAAATTGTTACATTAACAAGCTCTTCATTTAAGCTTGAGTCTGGATTACATGCTACTATAAATGCTAGTAATCCAATGATAAGAAACATTACTAATGCTTTTCTCATTTCTTTTCCCCTTATTTATTTTTTTCTTTAGTTATTATTTCCACCGACAACGACTTCGGAGTATGAAGTAACTAAGTCTTCATTGAAGACAACGCACATAACACGGTAGCTTCTACTATCAGGAGTAGAGAAACTACACTCTCGTGTTGTTGCTATCTCTATTTCATCAACAAACCATTTGATAGCTGTCATTTTTGACCCTTCTTCTAGAATGAAAGATGCTTTATAGCCATCAGTTATCTTTACTAGTTCTATTTTTCCCTTTGGTTCTTTTATCTCTGGCTTAATATCAAAACCACCACCTGTTGTATGCTGTTTATCTTTTACATAGAAACAAATTGAACAAACTTCATCCGTACCGTATGTGACGAATGTATGATTCTCTACGTTTTCTTTATAATCACAGTATTCACATGTATCCCAGTGCCTATCTGGATCTTGACCACCGAGGGGTTTGATTGTGTGAGCAATTGTATCGCCGAATGTTTGAGAACAGACAGAGCAAACTTCTTTATGTCCACTACTACCAATGCTTTCATATTTTTCCGAAGGAGTATGTATACCTGTTTTCCCTAGGATAGTGTCTTTTTCTTCTATCTCTTTTGTTGCATTCGAGTCTTCAAAGAATTTGTAGCATCTATCACATTTCCAATACTCAACATTACCGTCAGCAATACAAGTAGGTTCTTTTCTTCTTTCATGAATGGTTAAGCTATGTCCAAGGGCAACGCCATATGTGAATGTTAAATTATCATCTTTTGGACAGTAGCCACATATGCAACTGAAATAATAAATATCAGGTGAAGTACAATTTTTGTCACTCTTCTTTGTTTGTGTATTTTTTATTTCCTGATCATAAATGTGTTTTCCAGTGTCTTTCTTATCACCACATTTGATACATTCATGGTAATGCCCATTTTCATCATACTTCCATTCTTCGCCATATTGATGTCCAAGCTTACCAATAATTGTTTTCTCTTTCTCTATTGGTTTTATTTTGTCTCCTGAAAGGAAGTATTTTCCGCAATCAGGACAATACCAATACTCATAATTTCCATCTTCTGTACATGTAGCGGTTTTTGCAGAGTGATGTTCTGCATTCTTATGATGTAATGGCTCAACAAAGCTATCATCCTTGTAGTAATCACAACCTTTATAAGAACAGAACTTACGAGTAAAGCCTTTTTCTGTACATGTTGGCATATGAATCTCAACTTTGCTGTTTTCATCATACAGGTGACCATTTGGATGAATTGGTACTACATAAAAATAAGAACAAGTAGAACAAGTATAAACAGTCTTTCCAGATTCTGTTTCTGTTGGATCGAATGTTTCTTCTGTAAAGGTATGTTCTTTTAAACTACTCTCTTCTATTGCTCCACAAACTGAACATACATGGTAGTGATTATTTGTATCATGACTCCATTTTGTAGAGTAAGTATGGTCAGCCTTTGGAAGAACTATTTCTGACTCTTTTACAGGACTGGAAGCAAGATCGCTAGAAAGGAAGTATTCTTTACATCTTTCACATTGCCAGTATTCTCTATGTCCTTCTTTTATGCAGTTAGCTTCTTCTTTTTCTTTATGAATAGAAAGATTGTGAGTTAAAGCAGGAATAACTATTTTTGATATCTCATAAATACCTTCACTATCTGAGAAGTATTTTTCACAACGAGTACATTCGTAATAGTCTCTTGTTCCACTTTCAGTACATGTTGCTTTTATCTCTTCATGATGAAAAAGTTTGTGTCCAAGCTTTGGAATAATCTTCTTTGTATTATATGAGCATGTTTTACATGTGTAGTACTCAGTCCATCCGTCTTCTGTGCATGTAGCTTTTTTTCCTTCATGATAGACTAAACTATGATCCTTCCATCTTGGTTCTATAGATAAAGACGAAAGACTAATTGTGTCACCACTAGAAACCTTTGTGTCTGTTCCAGGAATAAACCAACCTAAAAACTCTTTACCATCTTTCTCTATTACTGGTAATTCTGGAATTGTAGCACTACCGTCTATCTTCTTTATCTCAAGCTTATTAAAGCTTGAAGCATTCTTTAACGCTGATGAAGTTACTCTAGTTTTAGATGTCGATAAAACAAGAGTTTTTAAAGAGCTTGAATCATCTGCTCTCTTAAATCCATTGAAGTAAAGAACAGGAATAGAAGAGCCGAGGTTATCAACGGCCTCTGGAATCTCTACTCTCTCGAGTCTCACATTCTCTATAACTTCTGCTGTGTAATAGCTACCAT
>SAMEA104315422__coassemble_169_pt1 | contig 41177 bp, 35 predicted proteins | sample SAMEA104315422__metabat2_low_PE_015 | metagenome-assembled genome bin SAMEA104315422 (sample SAMEA104315422) | gut metagenome | biome: Monkey gut; feature: monkey-associated habitat; material: faeces | place: China | collected 2013
TTGATTACCTTACTAGTTTTTATCATAAATGTGAATACCTTTTTTTAACTTTTTTTAAAAAATTTTAATCTCTTTGGCTATTTTCTTATTATACATATGAATACCAAAACTAAAAAAATTAGCCTTCATTCTTTTTCTTATTGATTTGCTTACTTTTTGCTAATAATATACGGCCATGCAGATGAACATGACTAAGGGCAATCCTTTAAAGCTTCTATTGAGTTTTGTTTTACCAACGTTTATAGGTAATATATTCCAACAGCTTTACCTTATGGCTGATACTTTAATAGTTTCGCGTTTACTTGGAGTTGATGCATTAGCTGCTGTAGGGAGCATAAGCGGCTACAGCTTTATGGTTACAGGCTTTGCTCAAGGATTAACTATGGGCTTTACAGCTATAATTGGTCAGCGCTTTGGTGCAGAAGATGAAAAAGGAATGAGAAAGGCCTATACAAATGGAACAATTCTTTCTGTCCTAATTTCGATAATTGTCTCTCTCGTATTTACATTGTTATCAAGAAGTTTGTTGGAGTTAATAAATACGCCTGCAAATATTATAGAAATGGCCAATGATTACATATCGGTAATATATATATTCTTAATCGGAACTGTTATGTACAATTTTTACGCAGGTGTCTTAAGAAGCATGGGAGATAGCAAAAGCCCATTAGTCTTTATGATTATCTCTGCTGTTTTAAATATTGTCTTAGATATTGTCTCTATTATCTATTTTAATCTTGGAGTAAAAGGCGCTGCACTTGCCACAGTTTTCTCTCAAGGAATATCTGCTCTTTTGTGCCTTATATATATAAAGAGGAAATATCCAAGATTTAAATCAACAAAAGAAGAATGGAAATTTGATAAGACTCTAGCAAAAAACTTACTCGGAGTTGGCATGCCAGGAGCATTGCAATTCTCTATCACAGCTATCAGCGTAATCATCATGCAAATTGCACTTAATGGCTTTGGTAGCGATACTGTTGCAGCATACTCTGTAGCAAACAAGATTGAAAACATTGCGACCCAATTCTACCCTGCTCTAGGCATGGCAATTAGTAGCTATGCAAGCCAAAACTTAGGAGCAGGAAAAATAGACAGGATAAAGAAGGGCTTTAACACAGCATTTCTTATCAACGTTGTCTACTCTATCTTTGGTTTAGCTTTATGTACTCTACTAGCTAAACCATGTACTTATATCTTTATTGAAAACATTCCTGAGAACAAAGCAATAGTTGATCAAAGCGTATTATATGTAAGGACTATGGGATTCTTCTTTATTCCACTTGGTTCAATCTTTGTTTATAGAACAGGATGCCAAGGACTCGGAAGTGGAAAGATTCCTTTGCTCAGCGCTTTTATCGAACTTTTTGCTCGTTTGACGACAGCTTTTACTCTCACACACCTATTCGGATTCTTCGGAATATGCCTATCAAATGCGACAAGTTGGATACTCGCTGGCGTAATTCTTCCATTTGTTTATATGCATTATATAAAAACTCTAGATGAAAAAATGAAAAAAAATGATTCGATTAGAGATATTTCTTTATAATGCTTGTTGACAGATAACCCTTAATTCTGTTAACTTTTCTTTGTTGCGAAAGAGGGCCGCTAGCTCAGTAGGTAGAGCAACGCCCTTTTAAGGCGTGGGTCATTGGTTCAAATCCAATGCGGCTCACTCTCTTGTCTCCTTCGTCTAGTGGTTAGGACAACGGGTTTTCATCCCGTCAACGTGGGTTCGACTCCCGCAGGAGATGATAAAAGCGTGTCTCCTTCGTCTAGTGGTTAGGACAACGGGTTTTCATCCCGTCAACGTGGGTTCGACTCCCGCAGGAGATGTATTAGGACTCTTAAAGAGTCTTTTTTTTATCGAAAAATTTCATCAATTTTATCTTTATAGTTTGGAATAGCCTCGTTTCTTTGACATACATAAGAAGCAAGCTTAATGCTTCTTTTTAAAGATTCTTCAATAGATAAACCTTTAAAATAGCTATTGAGAAAAGAGGCAGAAAGAGAATCCCCTGCTCCAACTGTATTCACACACTCTATTTCTTGGCTTTTAGCTTTTACAATTGTATCTTTGGAATAACAAACTGCACCATCTTTACCTAGTGTTAGTAGTATATACTTTAGCGATGGATATTTTTTATAGAGTTCTCTTATGTCATTGAGACTAAAGATTTCTTTAAGTACAGTCTCTTCTTCATCGTTTAGTTTTAGCATGGTTGCCCTTTCGAGTCCAAGCAAAAGAGTTTCTTTTGAATAAAAGTTTAAACGTAAATTAACATCAAAGAAAAACTCCTTGAAATTTAGATTATCCAATAAAAATAGAAGAGTATCCCTATTTCTTGAGTCTCTAAGCGCTAATGTTCCATAGACAATAGAGTCAAAGTTTTCATTCTCAATACTCTTTTTTTCTTCTTTGCTTAGTGTTATGTCGTCCCAAGCACATGGCTCATTGAAACTATATGTAGGAATAGAATTTGATAGAGTAACAAAAGCGCATCCTGTTGGATCGCTAACTCTTTTAAGATATTTGTCGGAAATATTTAGTCTTTTAACTTCTTCTATTGCTTCTTGACCTAATTCATCTAGACCAACAGAGCTAAGAATGTACGGGGTATCTCCAAGTTCAGAGAGATGACCACAAACATTAAAAGGTGCTCCACCTATTGTCTTAGATGAACCAACAACATCCCACAAAATTTCACCAAAGCATAAACATTTCATGGTTAAATTTTATAGATATTTATAACTCAGAACTAGACTTTGAAATTCTTTTTATATCTATTTTTCCTTCTGCATCATTAGCTTTAACACTTATGTTGTATAAGCCATCATCTTTTACATTAATAATAAATGAAGATTCACCTTCAATTGAGTTTCCTCTATAGATCTTCTCTCCTGATTTACTAGTTATTAAGAGATCTATTCTACCCTTTTTAACAGAATAAGAGACAAAGATTTCATCATTATTGCATAAATAAAATGAATAAGAATCATTTAAAGATGAGTCATTTAATTCTATAAAATATGTATCTTCATTTTTTATAGATGAGTCATAAGAATAAGTCTTGCTTTTGCAACCCAAAGCTAATACAAGCACTATTATTAATAGAACAGATATTTTTTCCGCTTTTTGTACTTTTTTCTGCATCAACTGATTTAAAATCTTTTTTAAAATAAGTTCAATATTTTTCAATCTAATTGGCAAAAAATATTGACTCTTTAATTTAAATGTATGAATATATGAGCAGATATTCATATATTAATATTTAGGAGGCATTATGATCTTCACATATAATATTAAAAACCCATCAGAGATTGATATTAATTTGATTAAAGCAATTGATGGTGTAACAAATGCAGAGCTTAATTCTTCTGTTTTAAAGGTTGATGCAGACCAAAACGCATATAAAAAAGTGGAGGATGCAATTTCAAGTACAGAGCACTATACTCGTTATACATTAAAGGCTAGCATTGACTGTGCAGAGTGTGCACGTGAAGTAGAAGAAGGCTTAAACAAGCTTGATGGAGTTGCATATTGTTCTTTCTCATATTCAAAGGGAACAATAACAATCATCACTAAAGATGATATCCAAACAATAAAGTCAGAAGCAGAAAAGATTGAAGATGAAATTAAGTTTTTAGATGATGATGAAAAAAAGTATAACTTCTCTGTAAAGATTGATTGTGCTGAATGTGCAAAGAAGGTTGAAAACGCTTTAAATGCTAATGAAAATGTAAAATCAGCTTCATTTAATTTCCCTAAAGGAAAGCTAAGCGTTGAGACAACTCTTTCTGAAGATGAAATAAAAGAGCTTTGCAAAGAAGTTGAAGATGACATTGAATTTGTTAATGAAGAAAAATCATATGTTTTTTCTGTAACTATTGACTGTGCTGAATGTGCTAGCAAAGTTGAAAATGCATTAAATAATGATAAAGATGTGAAGAAAGCCCACTTTGATTTTCCTAAAGGAAAACTCTATGTCACAACAACTCTTACTGAAGAGGAAGTTAGAGAAAGATGCTTAAAGGTTGAAGATGATATGGAGTTCCACACATCTCAACTTGCCGAGAAAAAAGACTATTCACTCTATAGAATCATTGTTGCTGCAGTATTCTTTATCATTGCAAAAGTAAGTGGGTATGAAGCAATTGCTATTATTTCATATGTTATTGCTGGCTATGATGTTCTAATTAAAGCATTTAAGAACATTCTAAAAGGAAAGGTTTTCGATGAAAACTTCCTAATGAGCATAGCAACAATAGCAGCCCTCGCTATTTCATCCTTTGATGAAGCTGCTGCTGTTATGATTTTCTATCAGGTTGGCGAATACTTCCAGAGAAAGGCTGTTGGATCTTCTAGAGACAACATCGGAAAGCTGATGGATCTTTCTACTGATAAAGTAAGCGTTAAGAGAAATAATGAATGGGTAGTAGTAAAACCAGAAGAAGTTAAGATTGGTGATATTATCCTTCTTAAGAGTGGTGAAAAACTTGCCGTTGATGGAACTGTTGTTGAAGGCGAAAGCTTTTTAGATACACGTGCATTAACTGGAGAATCTGTTCCTGTTAAAGTGAGCGTTGGCTCATCTGTACTCTCAGGTTCTGTTAATGGAGAGAATAGTTTAGTTGTAAGAGCTGAAAAGGAATACAGCGACAGTACAGCAAGTAAGATTATGAAACTTGTTGAAGAAAGTGAGGGAAAGAAAGCAACAAGCGAAAAGTTTATTACTCGCTTCAGTCGCTATTACACACCAAGCGTATGTGCTGCGGCACTAATAATAGCTATTGTTCCTTCCCTATTTGGTTTAACAACATGGAAAAGTAGCATCTACAGAGCAGCTATGCTTCTTGTTATTTCTTGCCCTTGCGCACTTGTTCTATCTGTTCCTCTCACATATTTTGCATCAATGGGTTCATTTGCCAAAAGAGGTATCCTTGTAAAGGGCGATGACGCTATTCAGAAACTTAATAAAACTGAAGTTGTTGCAATGGATAAGACTGGAACACTTACAGAAGGTGTCTTCTCTGTTCAGTCTGTTGAGTACCTAAATACAGATATGGATCACTTACTTGATGTTGCTTATGCCCTAGAGAAAGAGTCTACTCATCCTATTAGTACAGCTCTTCTTTCTTATAGTGGAGAAAGAAATGTTGATGCTGAAAGTGTTCACACAATTACAGGTGTTGGTATTGAGGGTATTTTGAATGGCAAAGTTGTTAAGGCTGGTTCAAAGAGAATTATGAATAATGCTCCTGAAGTTGATAAAGATGGTACACTTGTCTATGTAACAGAAGATGATAAGCTTCTTGGCGTCTTTGTTATTTCTGATAAGATTAGAGAGTCTTCCTACTCTACTATTAGAGCGCTAAGAGAAAATGGCGTAAAGAAGATCTATATGCTTTCTGGAGATAGAAAAGAAAGAGCAGAAAAGACAGCATTATCTCTTGGCATGGATAAGGCTTACGGAGAACTTTTACCGAACCAGAAACTTGAACTATTAGAACAAATGAAGAAAGAAGGTACTCTCTTATATGTTGGAGATGGAATTAATGATGCTCCTGCTCTTAAGAGTGCTGATGTAGGCGTTGCTATGGGTGGCGTTGGTTCTGATACAGCTATTGCTGCTGCAGATTGTGTAATAATGAATGACGATTTATCACGCTTACCTGTCGCAATAAAGATTGCAAAGAAGACAGAAAAGATATCAAGAGAAAATATCTATTTCAGCTTATTTGTTAAGGCTGTCGTATTTATTCTTGCCATCCTTGGTATTGCTAATATGTGGATAGCTGTCTTTGCAGATACTGGCGTAAGCTTAATAGCTGTCATAAATGCTATGAGAGCTATGCACTTTAAAGAAAACAAGTAATTACTTATTTATAAAGATTTAAGGCTATGCAAAAGCTTTGAGCATAGCCTTATTTTTTGTCTTTTCTACTATTCTCTTCTAAATATTTATCTTTACAAAATTCCATTATTAACGAAGACAAAAAACTATCAAAGCTTAATAGTAAACTCTTACAAATGGAATAAATATCTTGCTCTAATATCGTATGACTTAGAAAAAGCTTTATAACAATACTTAATAAAAAAGGTGTTACTGTAGCCATAAGACATTAGTAGCACCTTTATTCTTTTATTTATAAGGAATTAGTTAATAGAAACAACCTTGTAGTCTTCTTTTTCAACAGCTTCCTTAAGCTCTTTATCACTAACAGTTTTACTTAGTTTCACATCTACTGTTCCACTCTTGCTATCAGCCTTTACATCGACTACTCCGTCGATATTCTTAAGAGCATTCTCAACTCTCATTTCACAATGATGGCACATCATGCCTTCAACAACCATTTTCTTTTCCATTTCATTTATCTCCTTATCTAATAAACTTGTAGTTTTTTTGATTTTACTCTTTTTATATATTTTAACAAAATTCAGTCTTAATGCATTACTTACAACACAGAAAGATGACAAGCTCATACTTAATGCACCAAACATTGGGTTAAGTTCCCATCCAAATAGATGGATAAAACATCCAGCAGCAAGTGGAATTCCAATAACATTGTAGATGAAGGCCCAGAATAGATTTTCATGAATATTACGTAATGTTGTTCTACTTAACTTTATGGCAGCAGGCACATCAGAAAGAGAGTTTTTCATTAAAACAACCGAAGAAGAATCAATTGCAATGTCTGTTCCACTCGATACACTAATACCAACATCTGCTTCAGTAAGTGCTGGAGAATCATTTATTCCATCCCCAACCATAATTACATGGCCATATTTTTTCAACTTTCTAACTTCATTAGCCTTATCTGTTGGTAAAACATTAGCTATTATCTTTTTAACCTTAAGATCAGAACAAATAGCTTTAGCTGTGTTCTCGTTGTCTCCTGTAATAACAACGACATCGAGCCCCATATTACTTAGCTCTTCAATAGCATCTTTTGAATCCTCTTTAATTGCATCAGAAAGAGTAATTAAACCTAAAAGCTCCTTATTCTTCATAACATATACAAGAGAAGCTCCTGTATTGATAGCTTTAGCCTTCAATTCATCTAAAGAAGATACATTTTCAATGCCCATCTCTTTGACATAGTTTTCTGTTCCGCAATATATTTTGTCGCCATTAACAGTACCTTCAATACCCTTTCCTGGAACAACAGTGACTTCTTCTGAAGGATAGCTCTCTATTTGTTTTTCTTCTTGATACTTAATAATAGCCTTAGAAAGAGGATGATCACTCTTACTTTCAATACTTGATGCAAAGGCTAAGACTTCATCTTCTTTACCCTTCTCAACAGCGAAAACATCCTTAACAGAGCTATGCCCGGTTGTAATAGTTCCTGTTTTATCAAGAGCAATAATACGAGCCTTCCCTAGTTCTTCTAAGCTTGTTGCATTCTTAAATAGAATTCCATTTCTAGCACCAACACCACTACCAACCATGATTGCAACAGGAGTTGCTAAGCCGAGTGCACATGGACAAGAGATAACAAGAACGCTAATTCCACGAGCAAGACTATAGCCTAAATTTCCCTTTGTTACTAATAACCAGATAGCTGTAGTAACTAAGGCAATAGCCATAACAGTTGGGACAAAAATTGCCGAAACTCTATCTGCAATCTTACTTATTGGAGCTTTCGTTGCAGCTGTCTCTTCAACTGTTTTAATGATTTGACTCAGTACTGTCTCGTCACCTACTTTATCTGCTCTACAGATAAGATATCCTGATTGGTTTATTGTTGAAGCATATACCTTGCTGCCAACACTCTTTTCAACAGGAAGGCTTTCTCCAGTTAATGATGCTTCATCCACAGCACTAGAGCCTTCTATAACAGTACCGTCGGTACAAACTTTTTCACCACTCTTAACAATGAAAACATCACCTTTTTTAACGTTTTCGATAGGTGTCACAACCTCTTTTCCATCAACGATTAATACTGCTTCTTTGCTCTTTAACTTCAAAAGCGATTTTAAAGCATCTGTTGTACGTCCCTTACTTTTTGCTTCAAGTGTTTTTCCAACGGTAATAAAAGTAAGAATCATACTCGCTGATTCAAAGTAGAGGTTATGAATATTCTTCATCGCACTACTCATTTCCCCAATACCCATCAAATATGATGCATCTAGAAGTAGATAAAGCGACCACAAAAAAGACACAGATGAGCCTAGAGCAACTAGAGAATCCATATTAGGAGATCGATTTATTAGTGCCTTAAATCCAGAAATAAAGAACTTCTGATTAATAACCATGATTAATGAACACAAGACTAATTCGACTATTCCAATTGAGAGGTGGTTCTTAGTAAAGAAAGAACCAATTGGCCAATGCCACATTAATACGCCCATGGAAAAATACATCAGCACTAATGATAAAAGAACCGAAGCAACTAGCCTTTTTACCATTTTGGGAGTTTCTGTATCTTCTAGTAGTTTCTCATCATCACTACTACTCTTTTTATTATCTTTACTTTGGGACTTTGCTTTGTAGCCAGCATCCTCTACCGCTTTGATGATATCTTCATCAGAAGCATCGCCCTCAACCGCCATAGAATTAGTTAAAAGAGAAACAGAGACACTTTTTACTCCATTTACCTTTGATACTGCCTTTTCAACTCTATTAGAGCAAGCAGCACAACTCATTCCACTAACAGAAAACATTCTCATCTCATTAACCTCTCGATGACAGTCATCGTTTCATCAAATATTTCCTCTTTTCCTTCTTTAATATCGCGCGCAACGCATGTTCTTAAGTGCTGAGATAAAATCTCACGCTCTAATGAAAGAAAAGCTTTGCTAACAGCCGAAGATTGCATAAGAATGTCGACGCAATAACGGTCTGTCTCTATCATGCTTTTTATTCCTTTTATCTGACCTTCTATACGACTAAGTCGATTAAGTAGATTTTTCTTTTCTTCTTCACTGCGCTCTGTACTTTTATTTTCATTGCAATAAGGACAACCCATAATATCTCCAATACCCTTATCGGGTATTTTTAATATACCCATATAGGGTATATAGCGTCAATAGAAAAATTGCATTAAAGCAACATTTATGCTACTCTCACTATCATGGACGATTCGTTTATTAGAAATATAGGCATCATGGCACACATAGATGCAGGAAAGACAACAACTACAGAAAGAATTCTTTTCTATACAGGAGAGAATCATCGTATTGGAGAAGTAGATAACGGTGAAGCTACAATGGATTGGATGGAGCAAGAACAAGATAGAGGCATAACTATCACTTCTGCTGCAACAACGTGCTATTGGCAAGATCACCAAATAAACATTATTGATACTCCGGGCCATGTTGACTTTACAGCTGAAGTTGAAAGAAGCTTGCGTGTTCTTGATGGTGCAGTCGCTGTTTTCTGTGCTGTTGGTGGAGTTGAACCTCAAACAGAGACAGTCTGGAAGCAGGCAAATACCTACTCTGTTCCTCGCATTGCTTTTGTCAATAAGATGGATCGTCTTGGTGCTAATTTCTATCGTGTAATTGAGGAAATGAAAAAGAAGCTCGGCGCTAATGCAGTTCCTCTCTTTATTCCTGTTGGAGAAGAAAGCTCTTTTAGAGGTGTAATCGATATAATAAATGGCAAGTACTTAACATTTTCTTCTCTTGACCAAGGAACAACAATTAGTGAGGAAGATATTCCAGAAGAATACGTTGAGAAATATGAGGAAGCAAAAGAAGCTATGATAGATAGCCTCTCATCTTTTTCTGATGAAATAACAGAACTCTACTTTGATGGTAAGGAAATTCCAACATCGCTTATTAAAGAAACAATAAGAAAATGTACCATTGAAGAAAAGATTGTTCCTGTCTTTGTTGGTTCTTCATTAAAGAATATTGGTGTTCAAACTCTATTAGACGGAATTGTTGACTACCTTCCTTCTCCTTTAGATTGTCCTCCTGTAGAGATTATTAATGCTAAAAACCCAGAAAAGAAAGAGAAACTCTCTCATAACCCTAATGGGCCATTAGAAGCATTAATCTTTAAAATTCAAGTAGATCCACACTCTGGCCCATTATGTTTTGTTAGAGTCTACTCTGGCACACTCAAGAAGGGAGTTTCTGTCTACAACATAAATAAAGGAAAGAAGGAAAGAATAAATCGTCTTGTTAGAATGCATGCTATGAGAGAAGACGATCTATCGGAACTCAAGAGTGGCGATATTGGAGTAATTATCGGCTTCAAGCTTGCACAGACCGGTGACACTATCGGAAATGAAAATCATCCTTATTTATTAGAGAATATGGTCTTCCCTACCCCTGTAATATCTGTTGCTATTGAACCTAATACAACTTCTGATATGGATAAGTTGCAGAAGGCATTGGAGACACTAGCAATGGAAGATCCAACCTTTACATATAAAGAAGATAGCGAAACAGGACAACTTCTTATCTCAGGTATGGGTGAATTGCACTTAGATGTTCTTGTAACAAGAATTACTAAGGAAATGAAGGTTGATTGCAGGGTTGGTAATCCACAAGTATCTTATAGAGAAAGCATTAAGGAAACTGTTAGTGGAACTGAAGAGTATGACAAGATTATTGCTAACAAAGAAAACTACGCTAAGCTTACGCTAACTGTCTCTCCTTCTCCTGAGAAGAGTGGCAACAGTCTTACAATAAGTGCTAAGACTAGAGATATCCCTGAAGAAATAATTGAGGCTATTAAAAATGGAATCAATGGTGCTTTCAACAGTGGTATTAAATATGGTTATGAGACAACAGACATCCATGTAGATATTACTGATATTGATTACGATCCACTACGTGCATCTGTCTTAGCTTTTTCTAGTTGTGCAGCTCTCGCATTTGATAAGCTTTGCTCTAGTGCTAATCCAGTAATTATGGAGCCAATAATGACTGTTCAAGCATCTGCTCCTAGCGAATATATCGGAGATGTTATCTCATCTATCACCCAGCGTGGTGGTATTGTAAGTAGCATGGAAAGTAAAGCTAGTGGAGATACTGTTATTGCGGAAGTCCCTCTTAGAAAGATGTTTGGTTATACAACTGTACTGCGTTCATCAACTCAAGGTAGAGGCTCATTTAGCATGGAATTCGACCATTATAGCGAAAAGCCCGATGGATTAGGATTCTAAATTATTTAAAGACTTGTAAGGTAAGGTTGTTGCTTCAATCTTACCTTTTTTATTTATTGCTAAAGAAATAACTCTTTTTTGGCTCAAAATCATTTTTCTTTTCATAATTTTAAATAAAAGAAGGAAAGGTTTAAAAATATTGCATATTTTGAAAGTTTCTTTTGACAACTAGAAAGACCACCCTTTAACATATTTGAGTATGCTTAATTACAAATAAAGGAGGTAATGATGAGCGTTGAAACAAAAGAAATCAGGAACATTGCTGTAGTAGGACACAATGGAACTGGAAAGACAAGTCTTGTTGAGCAGATGCTCTACTATACAGGAGCAATCGCAAAAGCAGAAAAGGTAGATAGTGGTAAGACAGTAAGTGACTATACTGAAGAAGAAATTTCTAGAAAAATTTCAGTACATACTTCATTAAATTCTACACAGTGGATGAATAAGACAATCAACATTCTCGATACCCCGGGTACAGCAGACTTTGTTGGAGAAGCAATTTGTTCATTCAGAACAGCTGAAGCAGCTATCATGACAGTTGATGCTAGAGATGGTGCTCAGATTGAAACAATAAAACTCTGGAGAAGACTTGATCAGAGAAAAAAACCAAGAGCAGTATTTATTAACAAGATGGATAAAGAGAGAGCAAACAGCAGAGATGTTCTCGATAACCTTACAGAAGAATTCCATTCTAATTTTGCTCCAGTAACAATCCCAATGGGATATGCAGAAGACTTTAAGGGTGTTATTAACCTTATTGAAAATAAAGCTTATTTTTTCAAGGAAAACGGTAAAGAAGAAGTAACTGACGTTCCAAGTGAATACGAAGAGAACGTTAATGCATATAGAGAAGAATTAATTGAGAAGGCAGCAGAGGGTTCTGATGACTTAATTGAAAAGTTCTTTGAAGAAGGAACTCTTAGTGATGACGAAATCAGACGTGGTCTCAGAGAAGGCTTAAAGAACGATTCTGTCGTACCTGTATTTGTTGGCGCTTCAGATAAGGGTGCCGGAATAACATCTCTTTTAAACTTCATTTCTAATAACTTCCCTTCTCCTGAAGGTATCTGTGAATACATTATCAAGGAAGATGGAACAGAAGAAAGAAACTATCCTATCGGAGCTAAGAGTATTGCTGAAGCTTACTGCTTCAAGACAACTATTGACCAGTTCTCTGGAAAGTTAAGTTTCATCAAGGTTGTTAATGGCTTTGTTGGTCCAGATACAGACTTATATAACAACGAAGAAGGAAAGAAAGGAAGACCTGGTAAAATTTATAGAGCTTTAGGAAAGAAGCTTATTGAAATTGATGGCCTAAATGCTGGTGATATCGGTATTATTACAAAGTTTGAACCTGCAAAGACTAACTCTACTCTTGTTGGCGATGCTCAAGATAAGATTAAGTTCATGGCTCTTAAGCTTCCACAGCCAATCTATGAACTTGCAATCTCTGCTTCAGATAAGAAGAGTGAAGATAAGATGAACGATGCTCTTCACAGAATTACAGAAGAAGATTTAACTTTCGAAATGAAGTTCAACGAAGAGACTAAGGAATCTATCATTGGAGGTATGGGCGAGCTCCATATCAACATGATTCTCGATAAGATTAGAGAAAAGCAGAAGATCCAGATTAATACTAAGGTACCTAAGATTGCTTATAGAGAAACAATTACAAAGAAGAGCGGCCTTAGTGAATACTCACACAAGAAACAGTCAGGGGGACACGGACAGTTTGGTAGAGTTGTTATCGAGATTTCTCCTATTGAAAGAGGACAGTACTACTCTTTCGAAAACACTGTTAAGGGTGGAGCTATCTCTAAGGGTTATGTACCTGGAATCGAAAAAGGTATCCACGAAAAGATGGAAGAAGGCTTCTTAGCTGGCTACCCTCTTGTAGATATCGGCGTTAACCTTATCGATGGTAAGGAACACCCAGTAGACTCTTCAGAAATGGCATTCAAACTTGCAGCTAAGGGCGCCATGGATGTTGCTCTTGCTAAAGCAGGATGTGTACTTCTTGAACCATATTGTAAACTTGAAGTATTTGTTGACCAGGAATATCTAGGCGCTATTCTCTCTGACCTTTCAGGAAGAAGAGGAAGAGTTCTTGGACAGGAAGATATGGGTCACTTAACAAGCGTTAAGGCTGAAGTCCCAATGGCAGAACTACGTTCTTATGCTATTGACCTTAAGAGCATGACACAGGGCTCAGGTTCATTCGAACTTGAATTTGACCACTATGAAACTCTTAATGGAAAGCTTGCTGATGATGTTATTGCAGAGGCTAAGCGAGAAAGAGAAGCTCTAGAAAACGCTTAAAGAATAAACTTAAGTTAATGCCCTCATTTCGAGGGCATTATTTATTTAAAGAGAAACTAAAAGAGCTATCTCACTTTTTCTCAAACCAAATTTCGTTGATTTGGTAATCTTTGTTCATTCCCTTTTGCTCAAACTTAGTTAATGGCCTCCATGCAACAGGAGGAGCAAAATCATAGAAAGGATTGAAAAGAAGAGGCTCAGTATGAACAAGTTCTAAGACCTCGTTAGCATACTCTTCCCAATCTGTAACGATGTAGATATAGCCATTCTTCTTTAGTTTAGTTGCAAGAAGATGCAAGAATTCAGGATTAATTAATCTTCTTTTATGATGTTTCTTCTTTGGCCAAGGATCAGGAAAGAATATGTGAAAACCTGCAATTGAATTGTCTTCTATCATATTCTCAAGAACATCAATGCAGTTAAATCTCATGATTCTAACGTTATCAATATTGTTGCTACCAATTTGAGATAGGAGTTTAACAAAGCCTTTTAAATAAACTTCAAGGCCAAGGTAATTGTACTCTGGCTTAAGAAGAGCCATTGAAGATGTCACTTCACCATTACCAAAACCTATTTCAATAATAACATCCTTACTGTTGCCAAAAACTTCGCTAAAGTTTAGTTTTTTCTTCTCAAAGAAGAGTCCATATTTAGGCATGTATTCTTTAACAATCTCTTTCTCTTTTTCTTCTAGAACATTATTGCGAAGAACATAGCTTTTAATAGTTCGCTCTTTACCTTCTCTTACTTCAATCTTGCTAAGTTTTTCAAACAAAGTCTTATCATCATCCATTTATTCCAATCTCCTAAGCGTTTCTAAAATTAACTGAGCCTTATCTTTTAAGGAAACTGTTCCAGTCTCTATCGTTAAGTGGTTAAATCTCTTTGGGTCTAGCTTTACTCTTCCATTAGAAAGCGAAATTAAAGATACAACCTTACTTGGATTAAGAATTGCAACTTGTGCAAATTCTACATCAATTATACCTCTATATTCTTTTAAAGAATTAATCATAAGTTCTCGGCAAACAATCTTTATTTCAGCTATGCAGAATAGATTCTCAACCTCTTCACTCATTGTGCCATAGCGCGTATCTATCTCGCTCTTTAATGCATCGAGCTGTGCCAAATTCTTAATAGAAGAAATCTTCTTGTAGAGCTCAAACTTCTGAGAAGGATCTTTGATATAGCTATTAGGAATAAAGCCAGTATAATCAAGCTGAACAAGAGGCTCTATTGTCTCACTAGTCTTTTCTTCTGTGATTCTAGATATCTCCTCTTCAATAAGCTTTAAATACATATCAAGACCAACAGCTTCTAAGTGTCCAGACTGTTCACGTCCAAGAATGTTTCCTGCTCCTCTGATTTCCATATCTTTCATAGAAACTTTAAAGCCAGATCCTAGTTCTGTATTTTCGCTTAAAACCTTAAGTCTCTTAATGGCATCGCTCTTTAAGAGTCCACCATCAGGATAGAAGAGATAGCAATATGCTTTTCTATCGCTTCGCCCTACTCTTCCTCTTAACTGATAAAGTTGGCTAAGCCCTAGCCTGTCCGCTCTATCAACAATAATCGTGTTTACATTTGGTATATCAATACCATTTTCAATAACAGTCGTGGAAACAAGAACCTGTACACCCTCATATATAAAACGGTGCATTACATCTTCCATTCTCTCTGCATCCATCTGACCATGAGCATATTCGATGATTGCTTCTGGAACTAAGCGCTTGAGGCTCATTACGACCTCTTCTAAGTCTTCTACTCTGTTATGCAAATAGAAAACTTGGCCACCTCTCTTAAGCTCTTGAGTAATTGCATTTTTAATTAATTCAACGTCAAATTCGCCTATATATGTATCAATAGGAAGTCTTTCTCTTGGCGCTGTTGTTAAAAGAGACATATCTCTTACTTTTAAGAGTGACATATATAGAGTTCGAGGGATAGGAGTAGCAGAAAGCGTTAACGAATCAATATTATGTTTCATCTGCTTAATCTTCTCTTTATCCTTAACACCAAAGCGTTGCTCTTCATCAACGATTAATAGCCCAAGATCTTTAAAAACAACATTCTTTGACAATATCTTATGGGTACCAAAAAGAATGTCTATTGTGCCATTCTTTACCCCTTCAAGAACCCTTCTATTATCTTTAGCAGAAACAAACCTAGTAGAAAGGCCACTCTTAACAGGAAAATCTTCAACTCTTTTTAAAAAGTTCTCATAATGTTGCTGAGCAAGAATAACAGTTGGAGCTAAGAAAGCAACTTGTTTTCCTCCCATAATTGCCTTAAAGGCTGCACGGAAAGCTATCTCTGTCTTTCCGTATCCGACATCTCCACAGACTAGGCGGTCCATGCATTTGTCGCTCTCCATATCTTTCTTTATCTCATCAATACACTTTAACTGATCAGGAGTCTCTGTAAAGGGGAAAGATGCTTCAAAGGAGACTTGCCAATCGGTATCTTTTCCAAAAGGGAAACCGTGGCTTTGTTGTCGCATTGCATAAAGATGGACTAATTCAGAAGCAAGGATTCTTGCATTTTCCCTTGCCTTCTCTTTTTTCTTAGACCACTCTTTTGACCCCATCGTGTCAAGTTTAGGTGGGCGTCCATCATTACCAATGTACTTTTGAATAAGGTTAGCTTGTTCAATTGGAACATATAAAGCTTCCCCTTGGTTATATCTAATTTTGATATAGTCTCGCTCTGTTTCGCCGCTCTTTACTCTATCAATCTTTTCAAATTGACCAATACCATAATTAATGTGAACAACGTAATCTCCTGGCTTTAAAGAAACAAAAGAATCAAGAGGAGAAGAGACAGTTTCAACGAGCGTCTTTGCTCTTTTTTTACGTCTGCCAAATATCTCTTGGTCGAGTATTACAGCAATCTTACTTCCTGTAAGCATAAAACCAGATTCTATATCTGAAACGGAGATATCAACATCGAGAGATTGTAAGACGTTATCTAAGCGCTGCTTCTGTATAACAGTTGGAGCCAAGACAAAGATCTTCCAACCGTTTTTTATCATAGTAGATGCTTCATCTTTAAAGAAGGTAACATTACCAAAGTAAGAATGTGAAGGCTCTACTCCAAAATGGAAGTATTCACTTTTCATAATTTCATGGATAACCACGCCTTTCTTTAATGAAGAGAAGAAGTTAGGCCACGAGAAGAGATACTCATCTCTCTTAATCATATAGCCATTCTTTCTGTATGCCTCACGCTCTCTATCTACAGCTTCATTAATGAGTGCTTTATATGAAGCATCTGTCTTTTCTTGAGACTTAATTATGAAGTAATCATCATCTCTTAAGAGAGTTGAGATACTAATTATGTCACTCTTTTGAATCTCCTCTTCTCCCATAAGTGGAACTGAGAGTCGACGAACGCTATTTTCATTTATTTGTGTTATAGAGTTAAAAGAGACTATTCTCTCTATTTGATCCCAATCAAGATATACTCTGTAAGGCTTTTCGCTAGAAAGCGGAAATACTTCTAGAACCTCACCCTTAATGGCAAATGTACCTTCTTCCCTAGCTTCATTAGTGCGATAGTAGCCAGAAGAAGCAAGTAGAGAAGAGAATTTCTCTACATCTAAAGTATCACCAGAAGAGAGTGTAAATGAGTAAGAAGAGAGAGCCTTTTCACTTAAAAAAGGAGAGACAAAAGAGCGAAGAGAAAGAATAGCTAAAGCTTTCTTACTTTCTATGAATCGCTCCTCACTTTTCTTTCTATTACAATTTACCTTTTTCTCTATAAATTCTGAATAGAGCATCCTTCCATCGGATGGAAGGAAAATAACAGGATAACCTTTTACTGAAGAAAGGGTTTCGTATAAGGCTTTAGCTTCATCTTCTGTTGGACAAATGACAATAGTACGTCCTCCCCTTTTATCTGCACATAGTTTGATAAACTCTGTAAGGGGATAGTAGTCTAGCTCATCACACTCAATGACTTGATCACTGTTATTTAAGTATGTCTTGTAAGCTTGGCTATTCTTGATATATTCTAAGATTGCGTTTTCAAGAAGCATATTTAAAGAGAACTATAACAAATTATTAAGGTGTACTTCAATGTTACTTAGTCATTCAAAATTCGAAATACTGAAGAATGAGATAAAAGAATGTGGAGATTGGGCAAAGAAAAAACAATCATCGCTTTCGGTTAGATATAAAGAGGACAAATCTCCTGTAACAGAAGTAGATATGACAATATCACATAGGATAATAGCCTTAATAAAAGAGCTATTTCCAGAGTGTGCAATTATCAGCGAAGAAGAGATAACAGAAAACAAAGAAGATGCACCATATACATTTGTTTTAGATCCAATAGATGGAACAGATATGTATTCTCAAGGCCTTCCTTCTTTCTGTACGGCTCTTGGCATATTAGACTCCACATTTAATCCCGTTGGCGCAATTATATATGCCCCGCGATTTGGTAAAGCAACAGACAAAGGACTCCTTTTGTCGCTATATCCGGGAGAAAAACCTTTAATAAATGGAGAAGTATTACAGCTTGTAAGCAGCAAAAGCGAAATATACCAAATAACACTTTCTTCCTCTTTAGTTAAGCACATAGACTTTGCTAATTATAATGGCAAAATAAGAATGTTTGGCTCTCAAATATTACAAATAGTGGCGCCTCTAATCTTTATGAATATATCGTGCTCAATAAGTGAGCCTTGTTATATCTGGGATTACTCAGCATCTCACGCAATAATTAAAGCCCTTGGCTATGATTTATATAAGCCTAATTTAGAACCTTTTACTTATTCAAAAGCTTTCTTAAAGCGTAGCCGCGCAGAGTGTGTCCTATATGGAGGAGAAAAGAGTAACGTCGAAAAGCTTCTTCACTTATGTCCACTTAGGAACAGTAATGAGCGAATAATCCACTATTGAGAAATAGCGAGTTAAGTCATTTACAAAACTATCTCTTACAACAAGTGTTAAATCAAAACTCTTTTTAGAGAGAAGCATTTTTATTGTACGAGAAAAGCCTCGCCCATCCATTTCCATTCTTCCACATTCATCTAAAATAATAGATTTGTCTTCTAAATCAAGTAATGAAGAATACACTTCATCAAAAAGAGTTTCATTTACATACCAATTCTTCCATTTTGATGGAAAAATCGGACGAGGAGACAACAGAAGATTTTCTTTTTTTGTTGAAAGATTTAAAAGGAAATACTCGTCCCCTTTATGCAATGTCACATAGCCAATATATTGAGAATCTTTGGAACAGAGAGAAAGAGCATATGTTGTCTTTCCGCTTCCCTTCTCTCCTGTAATTATATTACAACTCTTCATCGAAGAATGCCTGGAGCACAGAGTAAGCTTGTAATGAATCCTTACGCTTAATAATAAATGTTAAGACATTAAGAGTAGAAACAATTTCATAGATATTTATATTTTCCCAAGCAAGCTTACGTGTTGCAAGATATGTTATTCCAGGAGTCTCTAAGAAGTTGTTATCCTTAAAAGAAATAGTTAGAGCAACCATATCGAGTTCAGAGTTAATTACATTTTCATTTTTAAGTATTCCATCTAAGACATCTTTATATTTATCTGAGATAGTAACTACAATTTCGTAATCACTAAGAGAAATGTTAATAAAATCACCATTCTCACTCTTAATTATGCTATAGAGATTTGGAATATTAGAAATAAAGGAATTTGAACGCTTAATATTCACATCATAAATATTAGTTTTCATTGAGATTTCAAAGTCAATCTTATTCTTTCTTTTTTCAATGTGATTAAGTTTCTTTAAATCTTGAGTATATCTTCTAATCGCCATTACTATTGCAGCACTAGATACCTCAGAGCCATAAAGAGCCTCAACTTTAGGCTTAATAAAGACGGCTAGATTAGAGAATGAAATAACCTCTTGTATTAACATTTCTGAAATAAAAGGAGAACGATTGATTATTTCCTTAACATAAAAAGCAACGCTACTAGCCATAAGAAACCCCTATACTGTTATAAAACTAACTGTATGTTATTAAAAAAACATAAAATTAGCAATAAGTAACATAAAAAGATGATATTACCTTTTTAAAAAATTGATATACTAAAGCTATGAATTGTCCAAAGTGTGGTTCTGACCACGATAAAGTATTAGAATCTCGTTCAAACAAAGAAGGAACAGCTATTAGACGTAGACGCCTTTGTCTATGCTGTGGCTATCGATTTACTAGCTACGAGCATATCGAAAGAAAGCCTATTGTTGTAATAAAAAAAGATGGGAAGCATCAAACATTTGAACTAGCAAAAGTTGAAAGAGGAATTAGAACCTGCACTGAAAAGCTTCCTATAGAACAGAACGAAATTGAAGATACCCTAAAGGCTATTGATGATGAAGTATACTCTATTGCTCAGAACAACAAAAACACTATAACTAGCAGGGAGATTGGAGAGACTACCCTTAGGCATTTATATAAAATGAGCCCAGTAGCCTACGTTCGTTTTGCTGCAGTCTACCGAGCTTTTGACACTCTTGATCAATTCATCCATGAAATAGAGGAATTAACGCACTAAAATCTTTGGACATCGAACCACTTACCTGTTTGGCTAAGATTAATCTCATCATTTAGGTGTTCAGGTTTTAATATTTCGTTAGCAGAATCTAGTGAGAAATTATCTGTCATTCCTGCTACATAGTCGATAATCATGCGCCTATCACTACCTTCTTTCTCCATGTAAACTGGGTACATTTCACTAATATGATTATAAAAACCTGCAGCAAGCATATTCTTTTCATCTGCATAGCCTTTTTCATTCAGGTGATATGAAGAATAAAGATCTTCTAAGTAATCGATGATTAAATTTAAAAGTCTAGAGAAATAGCGAGTATATCCATTAAGGATTTTAGAGCGATAAATGTGTTCATAATTAAATGCACTCATAAGCTCAACAGCTTCAAATACTTCATCAGAAAAGCCAATTCCCGTCTTGTTATTAGCGCCAACAATCAAATCATTAATAAGAGATGTAATAATCTGACTATTTGTACTTCCTATTCTCTCTCTAACAAGTTCAGGAAGCTCTTCTTCTTTAACTATTCCAAGCCTGCAAGCATCCTCAAAGTCTCTACCTAAATATGCTATTGAATCAGAAAAGCGCACGACAACACCTTCATATGTTGTCGGGATAAGGCCTTGTCTAGATTTAATGTCATCAAAATTTTTTAATTCAAAGGTAGGAATCATTCGTTTTTTAAGGCTCTCTCCATTATGAGAGACAATACCATCCCTAACAGCATACGTTAAGTTTAGACCTTTGCCTTTATTAGCTAGAAATGTAATTACTCTTAACGAGTTAACTTCATGTTCAAAGGGAGGAAGCCCTCTTTTTTGTGATAACTCTGAAACAATTTTTTCGCCAGTATGGCCAAAAGGAGTATGGCCAAGATCATGACCCATTCCAATAGCCCAAGCAAGCTCAGTATCGAGGCCAAGAGGGCGACAAATTGTCGACGCTATAGAAGCAACATGCAATACATGCTCCATTCTTGTACAAATATGATCATTGCTTGGTGCATAGAATACTTGGGTCTTATGCTTAAGACGTCTAAAAGCTGAGGAGTGAATTATAGCTGTCGTATCACGAAAATAAGAACCACGAATATCCTCTTTTCTCTCTTTTTCCCTCTGTTCAAGTAACGTTGAAGAAATCTCATTTATTAATTTTTCCACTTCTTGAGCCTCACTTATTAATATATAATACTAGAATAGGAGATAAATGTGTTAAATTTAATTGTTCCATTACTAGCCCTATTGCTTTCCTTTTTATCTTCTCTTGCTTCTTTAAGATATTTTTTAACAAGAAACGGTCGTATATATTGGATTATACCTTTTATCATTTCAATTATTCTTTTCTACCAGAATCTACGAGTCCTTCTCGACTACGCAGATGCTCTCTCTCCATTTCCTCTTACTTTTGACACAGTTCTTCCTCTTGTTTTATCGATACTTTGGTATGCTATGATTCAAGCCTTCCATTTTGCTTTAAAAACAGAGCGTGAATATAACAAGTATGTAGAAGAGTCTAGAAGAACATACAATGAAGCTCGATTCATTAACCTCATGGAAAAGCGCAAGACTAAAAAAGAAATGGAAGAAAAGAAAAGTGAAGTAAATAATAAGCCAAAGGAGATTCATATTCCACTCTATTCATTTCCACCTGAGAAAAAATAGTTTTTCTTTAGTTGCTTTTTTGTTAGAATAGCAATTTGAAAAAAATGAAGAATATCTTTTTTGTAGGCCTAAAGCATTCTGGTAAGACACTTTTTTCTCATATCGTTGCCTCTCACCTTTCTTTAAGGTGTTTTGATTTAGATGAACTCATTTTAGATGATATAGATCTTTCTATTAGGGATTTCTATAAAACATATGGTAAAGAAGCATTTATGGAAAAAGAAATAAGTGCATATAACAAGCTAAAGAATAAAGAAGAGGAAGGCTACATTCTTTCTCTTGGTGGCGGTGTTTCAGACAACACTCCTCTCATGGATGAGTTAAAAAAGGATGGAGTAATCATCTATTTAAAAAGAGAGGAACTAGATATGCTTCCCTTTATTCTAAAATCTGGTATCCCTCCTTTTTTGGATAAAAATAATCTCACTTCTTCGTTCCATGATCTCTATGAAAAAAGAGATAGGATATATTCTTCCTACGCTTCTTTAACTATTGAGCTTGGAAGATATGGAGACAAAGAAAAAACAGCAAAACTCATAATAGATAGGCTCAAGGAGAATGGTTATGTCTAACAATAGCTTTGGTCGTTTATTCTCATTTACAACTTTTGGCGAATCACATGGAGAAGCACTAGGCGTTGTCATAGATGGCTTTCCATCAAATGTCAAAATTGATTACAGCCTTATTAGCCAGTTTTTATCTAGGCGCCGCCCTGGGCAGAGTAAGGCAACAACACAACGACAAGAAAAAGATGAATACAAAATTCTCTCTGGCATCTTTAATGATTACTCAACAGGCGCTCCTATATGTGTTGTAGTATTCAATACAGACCAAAAAAGCAAAGACTACTCTAATTTAGAGCATACTTTTAGACCAGGTCATGCTGATTATACATATTGGGCTAAATATAAAAATCGTGATTATCGTGGAGGTGGACGCAGTAGTGGTAGAGAAACTCTCTCTAGAGTTATTGCAGGAGCTTTTGCAATGATGGTACTTAGAGAATACAACATTTCTATCAATTCTTGCGTCTCATCTATAGGGGAGATTGAAGCTAAAGACTATGAGTTTAAACCACCTTTTGCTCCTCCTCTATTTGCTCCCGAATGTAAAGAAAAACCTTTGATGGAAGCAAAAGTGGAGGAAGTTAGAAAAGCAGGAGATAGTATAGGTTCTACAGTCAGATGTATTATTTCAGGTCTCCCTGTTGGACTTGGAGAGCCAACATTCGATAAACTAGATGCACTTCTCTCTCATGCAATGTTTTCCCTTGGTGCTGTAAAAGGCTTTTCTCTCGGTTCAGGCTTTGATAGTTCTAAAAAAAGAGGAAGCGAAAACAACGATGAGATCTTTATAAGAAATGGAAAGCCATACTTTAAAACTAATAATTGTGGCGGAATCTTAGGAGGGATATCGAATGGAGAAGATGTAGACTTTACAGTCTACTTTAAACCTACCCCTTCAATTAGCCTTCCTCAGCATACTATTAACGATAGAATGGAGGAAGAAGTGTTAATTGTTACAGGACGCCATGATCCAGTTATTGGCCCAAGAGCAACAGTTGTCGTTGAAGCAATGAGTGCTTGTGTAATACTAGACTCACTTCTTATATGGAAAAGCTACCAACATGAATAATTACGATAGACCATTAATGGTTCAAAGTGACAGGACAATGCTACTAGATGTCCATTCGCCATCATTTGACGAATGCAGAAAAGATATTATTGCTTTCTCATCTTTGATTAAGAGCCCTGAGCATATACACACATATAGCCTCACATCTCTTTCAATCTGGAATGCAATATCTTCAGGTAAGACAGAAAAAGATATAATCAGCGCATTAAAAAAATGGTCTAAATATGAAATAGATGATAGGGTCTTATTCTTTATTAGCGATACTTCGTCGCGCTATGGTCTAATTGAAATGAAGGAAAATGATGATAAATCGTACCTTTTAAAAGTAAAGAATCATAGTGTTGCTATTTTATTAAAGAAGGATAAGACGCTTTCTCCTCTTCTTTTACCTTCAGATAAAGAAGATTGTTTTACATTTAATAAATTAAATAGAGGAACAATCAAGGTTCTTCTTATAAAACTAGGCTACCCTGTTGTTGATTCTATTCCACTAAAACAAAGTGATTTTGTTAACATTAAGCTAAATGAGAGCTTGTCTATTCGACCTTACCAAAATGATGCATTAAAGTCCTTTGTTGATGGTGGTTCATATGGCACTGTCGTCCTTCCATGCGGTAGTGGAAAGACTATTGTTGGCCTAATGGTTATGGCAAAGGAAAAAACCAAGACTCTTATTCTTTGCCCAAATGTAACATCTGTTCACCAATGGATTAGAGAGATAACAGAAAAAACTAACATTAAAAGAGAAGATATTGGCGAATATACAGGTAGCGAAAAAGAGATAAAAGATATAACAATTTGCACCTATCAAGTTCTAACCTATTCAGTAAAGAACCCAGACGAAAAGAGCGACGAGAAAATATATCCTCACTTTAATATTTTTAGAGAGAACAATTGGGGACTCACTATTTACGATGAAGTACATATGCTTCCTGCTCCTATTTTCAGAATAACGGCGGAATTTCAATCAATAAAGAGATTAGGTCTTACAGCAACACTTGTTAGAGAAGATCACAAGGAAGAAGAGGTTTTCTCTCTTGTAGGACCTAAGAGAATAGATATTCCTTGGTCTGAATTAGAAAAAATTGGCTTTATTGCTAAAGCTTATTGCCATGAAATTCGTGTTAGCTTAGATAAAGATGAAGAGACAGAATACGCACTTGCTTCTCGCATCGACAAGTTTAAAATTGCATCTGAAAACAAAAACAAAATGGCAGTTGTTGAAGAATTATTAGAGGAGCACAAAGGCGACAAAGTAATAATAATTGGACAGTACTTGGATCAGCTACAATACTTAAAAAAACGTTTTGAATATCCTTTAATTACAGGTAGTACATCTAATAAAACAAGAGACGAACTATATAATAAGTTCCGTAGTGGAGAGATAAATACACTCATTGTTAGTAAAGTCGCTAACTATGCAATAGATCTTCCTGATGCAAATGTTCTTATACAAGTATCTGGAACATTTGGCAGTAGACAAGAAGAGGCCCAGAGAATGGGAAGAATACTTAGGCCAAAGGAAAAAGCAAGCCATTTTTATACTATAATTACAGAGTATTCTGTAGAAGAAAACGCTGCATTAAATAGACAGAAGTTTCTCTCTGAACAAGGCTATAGCTACACCATAGAGAAAAGAGGCTAAGATGAGCAAAAAGAGTAAGCTTTGCTTAATTACACCTCAAACAGCTGAAATGCTTCGTTATACATTCTTTCATAAGGATGGCAACATTAGCTATTTAAAAAAGCTAGGATTAATTGATGAAAAAATTGAACTTACCGATGATGGAAAAAAAGTATTCTCTTTTTACCCATTCTATGGAAAAGGAGAAGAGAGAAGAGAGTATTTTCCTTCCTCAATTTTTTCTTATATCTTTACTCTTGTTTTGGACGATGAGCTACAGTGCAAGAAGAGTACTAGCTACCCTAATCTATCACAATTGTTTCCATCATATAATGAGAAAGAGCTTAGTTATTTTATTAACCTAATTCTTTCTTCACTTTTAAAGATTAATGTTTTGTACATTGAAGATGATAAATATAGAGCTAAGACAAATGTAATAAAAGAGTTTATGGACTTAGAAACAATAGACAGAGTTACCTATGTTCTTTCTCCTCTTCTCAATAGTGATCTTATTAGTGTAAAAAAAGCTCTGTCTTTAGTACGCTTTATAAACTCATTATCAATTACTGATTGGAAGAGAGTTGAGGATGAAATCTTTTATCTTACTTCTCTTCGCCTCAACTGGGATATCTTAATAAAATGTTTTCTTCTTACAGAAAAAGATGGATCATTAACTAGTACTATCATGGAAGAAAAAAAGGAAGATAAAGCTGTAGTCGGATCAGATTTTTCCATTACCTACTCTCTCTTTAATGACAGCAGAATCTTCTTCTTTGCGTCTCCTGTGAGAATGGAAAATACTAGAGAATGGCTCATAACAAAATCTTCCATAAAGAGGGCTTTAGATAACAATTACACAAAAGAAGAAATCCTCTCATATTTACAAAGCATCGCCATATTCCCAATAAGTACTACCATTACTAGTCGAATTAGCGATTGGGTTGACGAGTATAAGGCAATAGAGATTACTAATTGCACTCTTCTTTCTGTCTCTGAGCGCTATATTCCACTCTTTTCTCTTCCAGATATTTTAGAATATGTTATTCAATCACCACTTCCAGGCTACTACATAATGAAAAGTGATGACGAAAAAAAATGGCGAAAAGCGCTCTCTTCTTACGGCATTGAAATGCTTGCCGCAACAAAGGGAAATAAGTTTTCTAGAGAAAGAGAAGAAGTAACACTTTCTCCTCTTCCTCCATTCTTTTCATTGCCAGAAAAGAGAGATGTTACATTTGATGAAGCAGAGTTTAACGCTCTTCTTTCTAAAGCAAAAAATGAGTTGGAAAAAAGACTTATTCTATTTAACTTAGCTTTCAACTACCCTATTTCATACTCATTAATTGATGGCTTAGACTACACAAAGAAGAAAAAAGAAGCCGAAAAGGCAATTCTCTCTTCCTCATCTCTTGTTATTGTCGACATTAACGAACACTACTTTTTTGTAAGACCAAATAGAATTACCAATGACACACTCTATACAGATAAAGGCGAATGTTTGATATCAAAAATATGGAAGATTGGCACTTGCGACAGCGTTATTCTTGAAAAGGATTCAAATCCTTTGGATAGTGATAACCTGTAAATGCTTCGAACTGAAGCTTTCCCTGAGAGAAGAGCATATCGAGTCCAAAACGTAGCGAACATCCCTTCTTCTCAGCTTCCTTCAAAAGTGCAGTATATCTCGGTTCGTAAATAATATCATAAACAATCTCTTTTCCCGTAAATGAAAAATTAGGAATTGGATTCTCTTTTTCGTTATTTAGACCAACTTTAGTTGTTTGAACAATTAAATCTGCCCAACCCTCGTATTTCTTTGCATTTTCAAGACTATCATATTGAGAGTTGCTCTTTCTTGCTAAATCATGGGCTTTTTCCACCGTTCTATTGAGAATTGTGACTTTAACGCCCCTATTGGTTAATGCCCAACAAATTGCGTCAGCAGCTCCACCAGCGCCAATGACAAGTGCTGTCTTAATCTTTCCATTATCTAAGTCATTTTCGATTGGAGCTAAGAACCCATAGTAATCTGTATTGGTTCCTTTCCACATATTAGGAACTCTAATAACAGTATTACATGAACCAATTTGTTTTACTTCACGTGTTATGTTGCCAAGGTATTTAACTATATCAACTTTAAAAGGAACAGTAACAGAGAATCCTCTCATCCTTAATAGCTCAGCGAGCATTAAGAAAGACCTAATTGATTCGGCTAAAAATGGAACATAGATTGCATTGTAGTTTATTCTGTGGAAGCCCGGGTTATGTATCACAGGAGATAACGAATGCCCTACAGGCTTTCCAACAACGCCATAAATACCAGTTCTATCGTTAACATTATCTGCTCTATATAGCTCTTTAAGCGATTTAACACTAATCATTCCAGGAGCAATCGCTTTAACAGAACAACCAAATGTTAGAATAGAGCCCATCTTTTTATAAAGAATTCTAGTACAAACACCCCACTCTCCCATACCAATAACGATCTTAGGAACATCCTTAAGTTCGTCATTAATTCTAAAGAGTGTAATAATGTCGCTTGTAGAACGAGGAGTTACAGCTATCTTTGCTATATCACCACGCTTAGATAGAGACAAAATGTGGGAGAAAATATCCTCTGGTACCCCTTCAAAATCATGAAAGGATCTAATTATCTTAACGCCCTTCTCTCTAGCTTTCTCTTCAACATCTGTTTTTTTGACATCATCTTCGATATCTACATAGCTAAAATTACCATTTTCAAGTGTAGATATTAAAAGGTTTCTTCTTGTTCTTTCTTGTCCTTTGGCTTTACCACCATCAAGGACTCTTCTGCAAGTAAGGATGACAGGAATATCAACAAGAGAAGGAAAGCGGTATGCTTTCTTCACTTCTTCTGGAGTAAGTAAATCCAACCTCAGTTCACAAATATCTATATACGGTCTATTATCTCTGACTTCCTTAAGATTATGCTCTATGGTCGGTCCAGATAGTGTTAGGCAAATCACTCTAAACTCCTTAATTTTTAATTTTAGAACAAATAGAAATTACATTCAACCTCAAAGATAATTGCTACTTCCACTCCTCTCTTAGAATCGTTAAACTTTCTATGGTGAAAAAATGAAAAATTTACAGGTGCAAGAACTAAAGCTATCTTTCGGAGATAGAGAAATATTGAAAGACATCTCATTCAACATGAATGAGAAGACTCGAGCTTGTCTATGTGGTGCAAATGGATGTGGAAAGACAACCCTTCTTAAAGCATTAACAGGTATTATTACTCCAGATAGCATCTCACTCTCCATAACTAAGAATTGTCGTTTTTCATATCTAGCTCAGTCAAATGTCGATTTGGGCAACAAGACTATCTACCAAATAGCTGAAGAAGGCTACAAGAGATTTGAATCTATTGTTGAAGAGATTGATAGACTTGGTGAAAAGACAAATGGAGACGAGAAGACAGCTTTAGCTGCAGCCGAAAGAATTGGAGAGTTACATGACGAATTGATTTCGTCTGGCTACTACAACAGAAAGACTCGAATAGAGACAATCCTTTTGGGTCTAGGTTTTGCTACTTCAGACTTTATTCGTCCTAGTACTGAGTTTTCTGGTGGCTACCAAATGAGAGCAGCGCTAGCTAGAGTTCTAGTAGAAAACCCAGATTTTCTCTTTCTCGATGAACCTACAAACTATCTCGACATCGAAGCCCTAACGTGGCTAGAAGGATACCTAAAAGGTTTTCCTGGTGGCCTTATGGTTGTATCACACGACCAAGACTTTCTAGACTATCTTGTAAATGAAGTATATGAACTCTTTAATGGCAAGCTTACACGTTATAGTGGTAACTATTCAAAGTATTTAGTACAAAGAGAAGAAGAAATCGAAGCTTTAAAAAAAGAAGCAAAGAGACAACAGGAAAGGATTGAAAAAACAGAAGAGTTTATTGAACGCTTTAGATATAAAGCAACAAAAGCTAAGCAAGTACAATCTAGAGTAAAGGCATTAGAAAAAGAAGAGATAATTGAAATTCCAGGCCACTTAAAAAAACTCCATTTTTCATTTCCACCTTGTCCTCACTCAGGTAATATCGTATTAAAAGTAGAAAATCTCTCAAAAAGCTATGGAGAGAATATAATCTACCATGACTTCTCATTTGTAGTAAAAAAAGGTGAACGCTTAGCTATCACTGGCCGTAATGGTAAAGGTAAATCTACCCTACTTAGAATTCTAGCTTCTCAAGATAAAGATTACTCTGGAGAAGTAAAAGAAGGAGAAGGTGTAATAAAGGGTTATTATGCCCAAGAAGCAGAATCTACTCTTATTGACTCAAATAATTTGATAGAAGAATTACAGAGAGTTTCAACTGTTGCAGATGAACCGAGACTACGTAATCTTCTAGGAGCCTTCCTTTTTTCTAATGATGATGTTTTTAAGAAAGTAAGAGTTCTATCTGGAGGAGAAAAATCGCGTCTTGCACTACTAAAGATATTAATCCATCCATCTAACCTTCTTTTACTAGATGAACCGACTAACCATCTCGATATTAACTCAAAAGACATGCTTCTTGAGGCTCTTGAGAAATATGATGGAACTGTTGTATTTGTTTCACACGATAAGCATTTTATTAAGAATCTTGCAACTCGCATCCTATATATCTCAGATAATGGCCCAATCTTCTTTGATGGGGACTATGAATACTTTGAACGTAAGCTTGAAGAAAAGGAAGCACAGTGGAAAGTAGAGCGAGAAGAGGAAAATAAGAGTAATGAAAAGGAAAAAAAGGAAGTTTCCTCTTACTCTGAAATGAAGGCTAAGAAGAATAGAATAAACATTCTTAATCGTGAAATGGACAAGATAACAGAGAAAATTGAAGAAGTAGAAGCACTCATAAAAAGTAAAGAAGAGGAAAGCTCAAGAGAAGATGTCTATTCTTTTAGTGATAAAATAAAAAAAGTATTAGAAGAAAAAAAGAAGGCTGAGGAAGAAAGAGATAGACTTGAAAATCTTTGGCTTGAAATGGAAGAAGAAAGGGAGAACTTAATAAATGAATAAAGTTATAGAACCAACAGAAGAGCAACTACTTTTTTCTTCTCTATGTCCGACTCTTATTCTTTGCTCTACATCTCCAAATAGAAAGAAGCTTTTAGAGTGTGGGGGCTCTTCTGTCTCTATCTTTCCTCCACAAACTGACGAAGAAATAGATGGGCTAAAGATAGAAGAAGCAATGAAAAAAAATGCTAGAGAGAAGATAGAATGCTATCTAAACTCAAATGACTTTGATCCATCTCAAGTTGCTATTAGTGCAGATACTCTTGTAGAAATAGATGGTCTCTTACTCGGAAAGCCAAAAGATAAAGATGATGCATTTCTTACTCTTTCTATGCTTAGTGGAAAGGAGCAAAAAGTATATACAGGATGTGCTATTTTCGTTCCAGGAAAAGCACTACATATCTTTTGTGATAGCGCTCTTGTTAAATTCCGTTCTCTTTCAAAAAAAGAAATTGAAGATTACATAGAAACAAACGAATGGGTCGGAGCCGCTGGTGGATATAGAATTCAGAAGAGTGGCTACACTCTTGTTGAATCAATAACAGGTGACTTCTTTACAGTAGTAGGACTGCCGCTAAAAAGACTCATTACCATCATCCAAGAAGCTCGTCGTAGTGCTCCAGACCAAGCTGTAAAATCTTTGTGATGTGGTCATCTGAGAGACGATAGATTATATTTCTTCCATCTTTTCTAAATCTAACTAAGCGAGATGCACGAAGTAGCTTTAGCTGCTGAGAGACTGCGCTTTGGCTTATTTTTAGTGCGTCAGATATGCCATTTACACCACTCTCTTCTTCCGTCCAAAGATAAAAGAGAATTCTTAGTCTTGTAGGGTCTCCAAAGACTTTGAAGAAATCTGCCATGTCCACAATTTCTTCGTCTGTAATTTTTATATCTGCCATTTGCACCTCAATATGACTTTTAATTATAATGAATCAATACATAAGTGAAAAGTAACAGATAGGTAAAAAAGAAATGACTGTAGACAAAGAAAAAGCAAAAATAATCCTCGAAGATGACAAAGTATTTAATTGCAATGTAATTCATGACAACATGGGCTCAAAGAGCCTCGATATTTCAGGCCTAAGAAAAGAAACTGGTTATATTACATATGACCCAGGATTTATGAATACTGGTTCATGCATGTCGTCAATTTGCTTTGTTGATGGAGAAAAAGGCATTCTTCGCTACCGTGGCTATAGCATTGAAGACTTAGTTGCGAAATGTGACTTTATTGAGGTTGCTTACCTCATGGTTAAAGGTGTTCTTCCAAATAAGGAAGAGAGAAACAAATACCAAATGCTCCTTAATAGACATAGTCTACTTCATGTCAACATGAAGGAGTTCCTCCGTGCTTATCCATCAGATGCTCATCCTATGAGTATTCTTGTTGCTATGATTGCATCGCTTTCTGCTTTTTATCCTGAATTAGAAGAGAGAGACCCAGAGGAAAACATCGACTTAACTGTCACAAGATTAGTCTCTAAGATGAGAACTATCGCAGCATATATCTATCGCCAAATGAATGGCCTAGAGTTTATTGATCCAAAGTATGAATACTCATATTGCGAAAACCTACTTAACATGATGTTCCATACTTCAGTCAATGGCTATGTACCTAATCCTGTACATGTTAAGGCTCTAAACCAACTCTTAATTATTCATGCAGACCATGAGCAGAACTGCTCTACAACAGCTGTTCGTCTCGTTGGTTCTTCAGAGGCTAACCTCTATGCGTCCGTTGCTGCAGGATGCTGTGCTCTTTGGGGACCAAGACATGGTGGTGCAAATATGGAAGTTATGAACATGCTTACGAAAATTAAGAATGATAACCTCTCAATAGATAAAATAATTGAGAAAGCAAAGGATAAAAATGATCCATTCCGCCTCTCAGGCTTTGGCCATAGAGTTTATAAGACATTTGACCCAAGAGCTAAAATTGCTAAAAAGATTTGCCTAGAAGTTATGGAGACTACACATGTTCATGATTCTCTATTAGATATAGCAATGGAATTAGAAGAAAAAGCTACACATGATGAATATTTTGTTTCTCGTAATCTTTATCCAAACGTAGACTTCTATACAGGAATAACATTCCGTATGCTTGGTATCCCAGCCTCTCTCTATACTGTTATGTTTGCACTAGGAAGACTTCCAGGTTGGATTGCCCATTACCTAGAATGGAAACATGATGAATATATGAAAATCGGGCGTCCTAGACAAGTTTATACTGGTTATCCACTAAGAGAGGTAACTCCAATAGATGAACGCTAAAGCTATCGTTTTTGATTTTAATGGAACTCTTTTTTTCGATTATAAAGAAAACTTAGATGCATGGAATATTATTTCTAAAAAGTACAGAGGAAGAGAGTTCTATAGCGATGAATATGACTCTTTGATGGGAATGACTGATTCTTGTGTTGTCAGATTCATCAAGAGTGATGCTTCTGACGATTTAGCCTATCAAATTGGGCATGAAAAGGAAGAAGTATATCTTAAGCTATGCAAAGAGCGTAAACTTACTCTAGTCAATGAAGCTGTTGAATTTATAAAATATGTACAATCTTTGAATATAAGGACGATGATTGCTTCATCTGCGCCCAAAGGCAATATGGAGTGGTATTACAATAATCTAGGTTTAGATAAGCTTTTTAAGAAGGAAGAAATAATATGTGATCCTCCTGGATTAAAGTCTAAGCCTGAACCAGATATCTTCCGCCTTGCTCTTAAAACAATTGGTGTTAATGCTGAAGATGGCATTTGTTTTGAAGATTCTCCTGGTGGCCTTAAAGCAGCACTTAGAACTCCATTTAAAAAAACTATTGCTGTTCTTTCTCCTGGAATGAGTGAAGAAAAACAATGTGCTTTTGTTTCTCCTATTTCTTGGCCATATATTCTTGAGCATAAAGACGAAATAATAAAACTATGACAATTAATAAAGTAAAAATCGATGAAATCAACGAAGTAAACTCTATCTACGAAAGAGCTAGAGAGTATATGAAAAAAACTAATAACCCAACTCAATGGAGTAATAATTACCCTCCTCTTTCGCTTACTAGAGAAGATATAATCAATAATCGCCTTTACGGAGTGAGAGATGATGAAAGATCCCTTGTTGCCGTCTTTGTGCTCTCTAGTGAAGAAAAAGCATACGACAACTGTGACTTTTGGCATAGCAATAGTCCTTATATTGTAATTCATCGCGTTGCTTCAAATGGTCGAGAAAAGGGAATTACTAAGCTTATTTTTAACTATGCTTTAACAAAATCTAATTACCTCAGAATAGATACTCATAGAGATAACAAGACAATGCAAAATGCATTAATTTCCTTTGGTTTTAAGGAATGTGGCATAGTATATTACGAAAGAAATAATAAAACAGAAGAAAGAATTGCCTTTGATTATTTACGATAACTCTTTACATATAAAGAAATTATATTAATTACATTTATATTATTTATTTATTTTATTAATAAAGATTATCAAAAAGAGTTATTTTGTTTGATTTCAAACAGACAAGAATAAAATTTTAATCTACTTTACTAAGAATAATTATCATTAATGGAGATTAAACTATTATGAAAAAGACAATTCTAACTATTTTACTTGCTCTTTTATTGCTTGTACCGGTATTTGCCAAAGAATCAAAGACAGTTAGTGGAAGCGAGACAATTAATCTTGTGTTAAATCTTAGCTTTGAACCAAACTATTTTTTTGGTGTTACAACAACTAAGCTTACAGGATACGAAACAAGCCTATCAAGTTTTACTGATAAAATTGAATTGCAGAGAGATGATAACGATACTTTAAAACTACAAGAGAGTTCTTCTGAATTCTTCTTCTCATATGTATTTAAGGAATTTGAGAATGTTCAAATGACCTTAAAACTAAATGGTGATTTAGTAACAGAAAAACTAAATGGTGATTTAGTAACAGATACTGGTGATGATGCAACTAAAAAGATTGCCTATAGCGTTAATTTTACAAAGTCAGGTTATAATGATACTGAAGATTTACAATCAATTGCATCAAGAGATAGTACAGAACATGTTCTCTGTAAGCACAATGCAACAGATAAAATTGGAGATATTGTAAGAGGTTCTATCGGATTTAAAATCGCACCAACAGACACAAGCATTAAAGGAAAAGTTAAGGGTGATTATTCAACTACACTTACACTTTCTATTAAATCATTTTCATAAAGGCCATCTACATGAAAAACAAATTAACTTTAATTATATTGTTAGTTCTTTCTGTTAGTTTGTTTGCAACCGTTTCTGAGAGCAAGGATATAAATTTATCTCTTGCTCTAGATGTTCAAGATAGTATATCTATTAAGGTTGAGTCTGCTGACGGAACTTATTCAGACCTAGGTAAAACTGTTTTATTAGAGTACTATAAGAATAATACCACTGAAGTTTATTCAAAGTCTTTTTTAATTGATATTAGTACAGTAACGAGCAGTAATGTTTCAATAAGTTTGAGGTCTGAAGGACCCCTAACATATAAAGATGACTACATCGATTATGATTTGAATCTCTATCACTCAGAGCCAAGTCAAAGTTCTGATGGCAAATTGAAACTTAATAAAGACAACTATACTTCTGGGGTTGAGTATTATCGATTGGAAACTAATGGAGTTATAACTCAAAGTAACGTAAAAGGTTTATTTTATGTTACTATTCCACGTAGTGATGTAGTTATGCACTTTGGTGGAGTATATCAAACAAAACTTATTGTAGAAATGAAGACAATAGAATAATAAATTTACTTATTGGAACTAAAGTTTAAAGCTGCTTTTTAAGGCAGCTTTTTCTTTAGGAAAGCTAGCGGGAATCCTCGGTAATTCAATTACCGAAATGAAAGCGTTAAAAAAATAAAGCGAAATTGTATTTTTTGATATACAATTTTTCTTATTATTTTATACTATAAACATGGAAACAAATCTTGTGCATTACAGAACTTGTGTATGTAATATTAACTACCATATGGTATGGTCTGTTAAGTATAGAAAAAAGGTTCTGACGAGTGAGAGAGAAGCTTTTCTAAAAGAAATAATAAATAATGTAGCAAAAGATAAAGGCTTTGAAGTAAAGGCACTTGAAGTTGGAGAAATGGATCATGTACATGTTTTTGTTTCTGCACCACCTAGATTATCTATTACAAATATTGTGAAGTATTTAAAGGGTATAAGCGGAAGGAAACTCTTTGAATGTTTTCCTCAATTAAGAAATGAGCTTTATAAGGGCGAATTATGGAATCATTCATACTATGTTGAAACAGTTGGCTCGATATCTGAAGATGCAGTTAAGAAGTATATAGAGAATCAGAAGAAACAATATTGAAAGACCCTCATTTTATGAAGCTTACAAAAGAAACAAAGATAAAATTAAATGAAAAAGAGTCCAATATTCTTGGGCATCTTTGTTATGCAGCATATAAACATTGGAATAATCTCAATTATGAGAGACTTAATTATCAAGAACTACTATTTGAGAAAATGCCAGATTGGTATGAGCAGAAAAAGGCACATAAAGATGACTTCTTTGCTCGCTTACTTCCTTCTCAGACAGCACAAGATGTGGCAAAGCAACTGGATAAGGCTTGGAAATCTTATTTTGTTTTAAAGAAGACAGGAGGGATAGAAAATCCACAACCTCCACGCTTTAAAAAAGATAAGATGGCTGTTGTTTTCATAGATAATTCTATAAAGAAGATAAAGGACAATAAAATAAGGCTCTCTCTTCCTATCAAGTTAAAAGAGCATATGAGAAGTAAATATGGAATAGATGATGATTATCTTGTTCTCTCAAATGTGGTATTTGAGAACATCTCTTCTATAAAACAAATCAAGCTCTATCCACCAGAGAAGGAAGAAGCGAGATGTATTATTGTATATGAGATAGAAGACAAAGAAAAAAAGGAGGATAATGGCAAATACTTATCGATAGATATGGGAATAAACAATCTCCTTACCTGTTATAACAATACCAATGGAGAAGTCTTCATAATAGGACGTAAGTATTTCTCTATAGAAAGAAAGTATCTCAAGGCAATAAAAGATGTGCAATCAAGGTGGTATAAGGCTCAATCTAATATGGGGGTAGAACGACTAAAGAGTAGTAAGCATATAGCTCGTCTTTACAAGAAGATGAATAATTCTCTTAACGACTATATTCATAAGATTACACGGTCAATCACAAAATACTGCAGAGAGAGTGGTATCAACACAGTTATTGTAGGCGATATTAAAAACATTCGAGATGAGTTTAATAAAGGAAGACTACTTAATCAGAAGATGCACTCTTTACCGTTTAATAAGGTTATTAAGAAGCTTGAATACAAACTAGCTATAGAAGGTATTTCTCTGATAATGCAAAAGGAAAGTTATTCAAGTCAGTGCTCGCCTCTTTCTGAAAAGGTATCAAAACAATATGCTGAAAAAAATAAGAGAGTTAAGAGAGGCTTGTTTGTTGATGGCAAGATGGAGTGGAATGCCGACAGTGTTGGAGCGTATAACATTCTTCGACTATATAGAGATAGAACAGAAAAGATAATACATATGGAAGCGATCAAGCCACCATATGTAATGAAAGTAGCTGTGTAAAAAGCAGTAGCGGTGTCATGGACGCACCCGTGGCTTTGTTCCACGATGCTCTGGTAATTCAATTACCGAGTAGTTCACATTATTGTCCAGAAGTGTCTTATATTCATATCTTTAGCAATTCTCTCTCCATGTGTTCCAAGAATTTTATACATTCTATGGCAACCATGGTCAGGAGCAAAGGCTAAGGCTGTTTTATGGCCCTTCCATTGAGTCTTTATTTCTTCTCGAATAAGGCAATAAGTTTTAATGTTTTCTTTTAGGGCTTTGATTGAAGGCCTTCCTTCTGGAGAAAAGCGATGCATGGCCCAATCATAATTTCCATTGTAGAGGACTATAAGATCATATTTATCTTCCTTGATGAGACTCATCGCGTTCTTATTACATTCTTCTTTTGTCTTGTAGATAAAATAATCGATGTTTCTATTCAAGAATATTTCAGATATAGAATCGTTAGCTGTAGAAACAATAGCACACTTCTTTCCGCTCTCTGGAAGAAGGTCAAAGATTGTGGTGCATTTTAAAACAGGCTTAGTATAGGTCATAATGCCATGCTTATTTGGCTCTAGACCAGAATACATAGAGGCAAAGCAAACAGGTGTAACAGGAGGATATACAGAGAGCATCTCTAAATTACAAGTTGCTTCTTTTGTTATAGGAGCAAAGCTCTCTCTATATGCTTCATATATCCACTCAGCAATAGCATCAGGGTTATACATAAAGACTCTATCACAATCTTTATATTTCACAACTTCACTAATGCTAGGTGCCATCTCTGATAGAGAATCAGAGCCTAAGAGATTTAGAATAGTTGAAGCAACTCTCTCAATTGATATTTCATTGAAGCCATCCATTTTATACCACCTTAATAAGAGAACCAAGTGTAGCAGCTATTGAGCCAATAACTACTAATATTTGAAAAGGAAGCTTTCCCCATACTCCACAAATCTTGCTCTCCCCTATTCGCCTACGTGATATATTGTAAGCACAAATAACACCTAAGCCTGTTAGTACTTGAACAATACCCGCAAGACGCGTAAAACCAACAAAACCTTCTAAACCTAATAGAGCCAAAACTAAGCAAGGGAAAGAAGAGGCAAACCAACTTATTTTATTATTCCAACCTGTCTTTTCGCTAACTATATCTCGTAAGTTCAGAGTATTGGCCCAAAATGAAGTAGACAGAGCCAATAGAGAGAAGAGATAGCCAATAATTCCAACCCATCCTCCAAGCTTACTTGATAAATCTACAAGTGCACCATTTTGGCTAATATCGCCTCCCATGCCAATAAGAGTCATTAGCGTAATAAAAAAGACAAGCAGTAGGTTTATACCAGTCCCGAGCCCTATTGCACCTCTAATCTTTCTTACGTCTCCATCTACCCCTTTTACAACTTGAGGAACACTCATTACTGCAGAAAGCGAGAAAGAAACCATTGAATACAATGCAAGTAAGTTAGAAGAAGATACAAAGTGAGACGGAAGTGGATTTGTTCCTTTTATAAGTACAGATACAAAGATTATTCCTATTACACCAACCATAGAAAAGACAGAGATCTTTTCAGCTATCCCCACAGCCTTCATTCCAAGATAAACAACAAGGGTTGCTAAAACGTAGTACAGTAGTTGAGAGAGCCGTGGAGAAAGAGAGAACCAAGATGTAAAGACAGCTCCACCTCCACTAATGAATCCAGCAACATTAACTAAGACAGAAAAGCCCATAATTAAGAAGGCTATCCAACTTAGATAAGGACCTACTTTTCCTTTAAACAGTTCTTCCTCAAATATTGTTATAAATTGGCCCCCTTTATTGTTAAGGCTAAGTTCTGCAATCATAAAGTGAAGTAGTAAATTAACCAAATAAACAACAGCTAAGATGATAATAAAACTAGACCAGGAATTGCGTGAAGCAAGGTATGGAACTGCTAAAACACCAGAACCAACTCCATGGCCAACGATAATACTTGTCGCTTCTAAAAATGTTAATTTGCTTTCACTTTCAATTGTTTTCATATTCTCTCTCTTTAATCTCTTGCGTCCTCTGTTACTTGAACTTTAACTCGTCCACTTAAAATGTCTTCGAAATCTTTCAAGTTCTTCTCTAAAAGGGTCGGAATATCTAAAGAATAAGGGCACTTAGTCTTACATCTACCACACTTAATACAAGACTTGATTTTCATCATCATCTCCTGGCCTTCTTTACTTAGTTGAGAAGCGGATGGAGAACGCCTAATAAGTTGAATCATTCGTGCGCACTGATTGATTTGAATACCCATTGGACAAGGAAGGCAATAACCACAACCACGACAAAACTCTCCAGATAGCTCTTCTCTATCTTTTTTAATTAGTGCTTCTATCTCACTATCAAGCTGAGGTGGATTTGTATTATAAGAAAGCCATTCTTTTAATTCTCTTTCTCTTTGTACGCCCCAGATTGGAAGGACATTATCATATTGGTTCATAAAAGCATAACAGGCTTTACTGTTATTCAATAATCCTCCACATAGCCCTTTCATAGCGATAAAACCCATATTTTTTTCTTTAGTGAGTCTAACTAGCTCCTTTTCTTTTTCGCCAGAAATATAAGAAAAAGGAAACTGAAGTGTTTCATAAAGTCCACTTAAAATAGCTTCTTTTGCACAATCTAGGCGATGATTAGTAATACCTATATGTCTAATCTTTCCTTCTTTCTTTGCCTTCAATACCACTTGATATATCTCACTATCTTCCTTTGGGCAGAAAGAAGGGTTATGAAATTGATATATATCAATATAATCTGTTTGGAGCATTTTTAGAGAGGTCTCTAAATCTTTCTCTACGCCCTCTGGTGTGATAGATGCCGTCTTTGTTGCAATAAATACTTTATCTCTTATTCCTTTTAAAGCTTTGCCTAGCTTTTCTTCACTATCAGAATAGGCACGAGCTGTATCATAAAAGTTTATGCCATTCTCATAAGCTAAGCGTACCAAATAAACTGCATCCTTTTCTTCTAAACGCTGAATTGGAAGCGCCCCAAATCCATTTTTACAAACATTAATTCCAGTCTTACCAAGAGTAACTCTATCCATTATTGTCGTCCTTCTTCACTTTGTTTTTGTTTTATCATAATATTCAAATCTATGCACTCAATAAAAAACAAACTTATTGGCGATAAAGCCTTTTATTCTATGGTTCTTGCCATAGCTCTTCCTATTATGATTCAAAATGGGTTTACCAATTTTGTATCTCTATTAGACAACTTAATGGTAGGTAGAATTGGAACAGAACAGATGAGTGGTGTTTCTATTTCCAATCAACTTATTTTTGTTTTTAACCTTTGCATTTTTGGAATTGTAAGTGGAGCTGGAATTTTTGGTTCTCAATACTTTGGAAAAAAAGACGATGAAGGAATAAGATTAACAATACGCTTTAAATTCATTGTTGGAGCATTCTTTACTCTTCTTGCTATCATTATTTTTATTTTATTTGGGAAAGAACTAATTAGCCTCTTTTTAACAGGAAGCGAGGATGGAGGAGACTTAGAAGCAACACTATTATATGGCAAAGAGTACCTTATAGTAATGCTTTTCGGTCTTCCTGGCTTTGCTCTTAGCCAAATCTATGCTTCTACGCTGAGAGAAGGTGGAGAGACAGTTCTACCAATGAAATCTGGTATCGTTGCTATTCTTACGAACCTTGTTTTCAATTACTTTCTTATCTATGGAAAGTGTGGTTTTCCATGTTTAGGAGTAAATGGTGCTGCTATAGCAACAGTTATCTCACGTTATGTTGAGTGTTCAATAATAATCATCGTTTCACATAAGAAGAAAGAAAAGTTCTCTTATCTAAAGGGACTCTATTCTACACTAATTGTTCCAAAGAGAATGTTTATTGAGATTGCAAAAGCAGCAGCACCAATGATTATGAATGAAACAATGTGGTCACTTGGCATGACTATGCTTGCTCAATGCTACTCTACTCGTGGTCTGAATGCTGTTGCTGGCTACAATATATCTTCAGTTATTATTAACCTCTTTAATGTTACATTTATGAGTGTTGGCTCTGCTATAAGCATCATTGTTGGACAGCTATTAGGTGCAGGAAAGATTGAAGAAGCTGTAGATACAGACCGTAAGCTCATTGCTTTCTCAGTCTTTGTTGGAACAATTACTGGCATAGTAATGGCTGCAGTATCGCCATTCTTCCCTCTTCTTTACAATACAAATGAAGGAGCAAGAAAGATTGCAACAGAGCTAATTTTAGCAGAAGCGCTATGCCTTCCTCTCTTTGGTTTTAAGAACGCTACATACTTTACGCTGCGTAGTGGTGGCAGAGTATGGATTACAATTCTATTTGACTCAGCTTTTATGTGGGCTGTTGGAGTTCCTACTGCATATATTATTAGTAGGTATACTTCCCTCTCAGTTGTTTGGATTTTCCTATCCGTACAAGCATGGGATTTATTAAAATGCATTCTAGGCTTTGTTTTAGTTAAAAAGCGTATTTGGGTTAGAAATTTGGTAGAATAAAAAGAGAGAGAAGAAGTTCCCCCCATAAAACTTTCTTCTCTCATATTCTAATAATAGAACAATAATTAAAAAAAATAAAAATATTCGACCTGTGCGGTTAAAACTTCCTAATAATCATTATGTTTTTCATCTAAGCCA
>SAMEA104315422__coassemble_171_pt1 | contig 40898 bp, 33 predicted proteins | sample SAMEA104315422__metabat2_low_PE_015 | metagenome-assembled genome bin SAMEA104315422 (sample SAMEA104315422) | gut metagenome | biome: Monkey gut; feature: monkey-associated habitat; material: faeces | place: China | collected 2013
TGTTAAAAGATGGAGAGAATATAAATAGTTTACTCTATCCATACTTAGAGTTTACGCTTTCAGAAGATGGAAGTTATTACACAGCAGAAGTTATAGAGAATGTGAGACTCGAGAGAGTAGAGATTCCTGCTGCAGTTGATAACCTTGGTCTATCTATTCCTGTTAGATGGTTCAAAGGTTTTAAGAACAAAGAAGATGGAAAGAATTTAAAAGTCGTAATTCTTAACTCAGGCGAAACCAATATAGTGTCAGATGCAATAAGTAATTCTCTTTCACTAGTTAGAATAGAGATGAATGTAGGTAAGACTAATACACGTTGGCCTAATCTTCCTATTTTAGACAATACAAGTGAAAAAGAGTTTAAGGGTTGGTATATAGATGGAACCGAAACTGAGATTAAGAGTGGAGAAATAGTAAACAGACGAAACCCAAAGATTACGCCAGCTTGGGGCGAACATACTCTAACTCATGTTGAAGGAAAGGCACCAACATGTCTAGAAGATGGTTGGTCTAGCTATGATGTTTGCTCTACATGCTCTTATAATACAAAGAAAGTAATTCCAGCTCTAGGTCACAATATTGTTTTAAGAGAAGAAGTAGCTCCAACTTGTACTGAAAAGGGAACAAGAAAGCACTATGAGTGTACTAACTGTCATCTCCTTTTCTCTGACGAGAAAGGTGAGAACATAATAATAGAAATAACTATTCCATCTCTTGGTCATAGCCTTTCTATCCATGAAGAAAGAAAACAAGCTACTTGTATAGAAGAAGGATACAAAGAATACTGGCAGTGTGAAAGGTGTAAAGAATACTTCTTTTCTAATGACCCAAATTCTAATCCTGTCGATTGGAAAAATGATATAGTTCTACCAAAGGCTGACCATACTTACTCTACAGAATGGAGTCATGACACAAAGAATCACTACCATATATGTTCAGTTTGTGGATCAAAGATTGATAGTAGTGTAGAGAAACATATCTATACAAAAAAAACATTCCCTCCAACAGAAACAGAATCTGGAAAGACCGTCTATACCTGTTCTACTTGTTCTTATTTTTATGTTGTACCAATTCATCCAAATGGTCACCTCTATGATGAAAACAGCAAAGTTGAGATTCATACTCCAACATGTACAGAAAGAGGCTTTACTCGTAAGTACTGTTCTTACAAGGACTGTGATTACTACAAGGATGACGACTTTGTTGAAGCATTAAACCATAAGGATGCAAAGCATCACTCTGAAAAACTTGCTACATGTACAGAGGAAGGAAACTATGAGTATTGGTATTGTCCTGATTGTAAAAAGTATTTCCTTTCGGGAGATAAAACAACACCAATAGAGAAAGAGAAAACAATTCTTCCTAAGCTAGGGCATCAATTTAGTTTAGATTGGGACTATGATGGAAATGAACACTTCCATAAATGTATCCGTTGTGATGCAAAGAAAGATAAAGAGAGTCACAAACTAAGTAACTATTCTGATAGTAAATTCATCAAAGCAGATGCAACTTGCACAGAAGCAACTATTTACTTTAAGAGTTGTAAATGTGGTTATAATCCAGAAACAGAGACTTTTATTTCAGGTTCTCCACTTGGACACGACTTAGAAAAAGTTGATGAAGTAAAATCAACATGTATGGCTCAAGGTCATAAGGCCTATTGGAAGTGTAAGCGTTCTTGTTGTCAAGAAAACAACTTTTATGACGAGAAAGGAAATAGGATAAATGAATCGACACTTCTTCTGCCTTTAGCTGATCATGAAATAATTCGTTATGATGTTGATGATGAATGTCACTATCCAGTATGTAAATTACACGGAAGATTAAGTGGCGAAAAACACAACAGTGATGGAAAAGCTTCCGATAAAGATTATCACTGGACTTATTGTACAGTTTGTAAAAAACAAAACGAAAAACATAAGCATACTTTTATTCTTGTAGGAAATGACACTAAGTGCTCTGAATGTGGATATAAAGCAAAAGATGATGACAAGAGTGATAGTGGCTTTGATGTAGGTGTTGATTATCAAACACCAAATGGTTCTATTTCCTCAAGTAAAGACGGTGAAGTAATAACTGTAACATTTAGAGACGAATCAGAAAAAGAAGAAAACAAAACAACAAATATTAGTTGGTATTTGGATAACGTCTTACAAGAAGAAAACGGAGAAGTATTTACATTTAATGCACCATACAAAAGGTATTACAGCGTAAGGTGTTCATTCACAAATAAATTTGGAAGAGGAAATTCTGAATCTTTAAGTATTTTAGGAGGGTCTAATTAAGACTCCAAAAAATAAATAAATTAAGGGGATAACTATGAAAAAGTTAGGATTAATTCTAATTGCAGTAGCACTATGTGTAAGCTTAATTACATCATGTGCTCCAGAGAATGAAATCGACGAAATAGTCGACATGAAATTCGATGTTTCAAAGCTTGAAACTAGAACTTTGAATCAATCTGTTGAAAAGTTCAATTCTAATGATCTTTATTGGATGTATGAAGCAACAAAGGCTGATGGAACATCTTATACAGTAGGTCAGACAGAGGGAAAGACTGTTCTTGGAAAAGGAACTTCAGCTAAGCTAACTCTCTCTGCTGGTACATGGGAGTTTAAACTCTATGGTTATAAAGATGCAAATCACTCTAAACTAGCATATGAAGGTGAAACAAAAGCAACTATTAGTGGAGAGAATGCAACAGTTGCTATTTCTGTTAAGACTTTACAGACAACAAATGGAGAAGGAAAACTTGTTGTAAGCAATGCTGTCTTGAACAGCGTTAAAGATGCAAATGTTAAATTAACTATTTCTTTAATTTTGGATAACGATGCCGAACATTCTCAACCTTGGGAAAAAAATGCAAAAGGGGAATATGAAAATAAATCATTTACTGTAAAGTCTGGTCGTCATTCTGGAACAATCATCGTAAAAACTTCAGATGACAAGGTTGTATATTCTAACGAAGGTATTGATTTCGATATCTACGACAACTTAACAACTACTATTGGTGGTTTATTGGATGGAAAGACAACTCAGGTTGAAATAACAACAAGTATTGCAGAAGGTATTAATAAAACAGAATCAACAACTACAGTTGAAGATGGAAAGAGTATTTCAGTAAAAGCTTCATCTGCAGTCTCTGTAAGTGGTAAGGGTGACACCGAAGTTGAGTTTTCTGCTGGTACTCTTTCCCCTGAAAAAGGGAATGCAACTGTAACAATTACTACTTATGATACAGTTGCAGTTCAAAAAGAAGAATCAAAGCCAAAATTTACTATTGAAAATGAAAATAGCGTAATTGGAGGTCTTGAGCTTTTAGTAAAGCAGAATGGAGAGGTAATTTCTACTTTTACTAATCCAGTTACTGTTAAAACATATATTGGAGAAGGATTAACAAAAGAAAGAATTTCTGTTTTCTATGACAAGCAAGATGGAACTAATGAAAAAGTTGAAAACTTTGAATATGATGCTACAACAGGAATCTTATCTTTCGTAACTAGTCACTTTAGCAGATACTACATACTTATTTCAAATGATTACATTGCAGTAGGAAAGAGTGGTAAGTACTATACAGAATTACCAAAAGCAATCGAAGAGGAGATAACATTTTTACCTCAAGATAAGGTAATTGATCTTAGTGAAAATAATTATAATATTAGTGGCATCATTTTTCCTGAATCAGATAAAGAGTACACAGTAACTATTAAGAATGGAAATATTACTGGCTCTAATAGAGTTGCCGCCTTTACTCAGTATGCAAACTCCCATCTTATTTTAGATAAAGTAAATGTTAATTATAAGGCACAAGCTGTTGTATTCTTATATCAGGGATCTAATCCTGCTTGGTTAGAAGTAAAGAATTCAGCTCTTACAAATAATGTTTATGGCATTGGAACAAATGCTTCGAAAGGAACAGATTATGTTTATATAACTATCGATAATAGTAAAGTTACTACAACATCTTCTGATCAGGATAATACGGCTATTCTTTTCAATGTACCTGGTAAGTTAGAGATTAAAAACGACTCAGTTATTAGTGGTGAAAGACAAGGGTTAATTGTTAGAGGCGGAGAAGCTACTATTTCTAACTCTACAATTATTTCTTCAGGTTCAAGCATATCTTATGCAGACTATTCAGATAGTGATTGGAAAACAGGAAACGAAGTTCCACTAGCTGCTCTTGTAATTGGAAATAGAAGCAATGCTTATAAGTATCCAACAACTGTAACTCTAGATAACGTTAAGCTTTCTACTCCAAATGAAGAATCAGAGAGAAAGTTAATGTATGTTTATCAGAATGAAGGAGCTCCAGAGGTAACAGTCAGAGGAACACTAAATGATTTATATGATGCAGAAGCAAAAGAGAATAAGAGAATATTCTTTAATGATGCTACTTCTATTAAATCTTTAGGACTCTTTAATCTTGCTGCTAATAGATCCAATACAGAGGGTAAAACAGTAACAATTGCACTTGGAGACGAAGTCTTCAGTGATATTAATTATTCTCAGAATTCAACAGGATACACGAAAAAGGGTTTGTTAATAGGAAACACTTCTTTGAATTCTTATAATGCTAAACAAGATGAAGGGAAGGAGTTAAACCTAATTATTGAAGGTGGTTCTATAACAAGTTCTTCTACAGGATACCAGAGTATTGATGGTTTAGCAGATACATCTGTTTATATGTTACTACCTAATATAAATACAAACGTTACATTTAAAAATGTTGTATTTAATGGAGTATTCTCATTTGATGTTCAAATTTATACAGGCCCATGGAGTAGCTTGAAATCTATAAGCTTTATAGAATCAACATTCAACGGAATTATAGTTGGATATTCTCCAGCTGATGAAAATACTTTTTATAGATGTACATTTAATAAGTATATAAATAAAACATATGCCAATAATTCCAATCCAATTTGGTGGCGTGCTAATAGAGGAAGTTGGGATGAAGGTGGTAAACAAGCAACATCGTTGAAAAAATTTATATTTGTTGAAAATGAAGTAGAAAGCACAAGGCCAGTAAAGATTGAAAGAATTGGAATGGCAATGGATGTTCTTAAGTTTATTCCTGAGATTAAAATTTTGGATAACAAATTTGATATCTCTTCACAGAGTAGTGATACAGTAACTAAGAACATGGCTATCAATATTGGTCAGAATGATGGAGACAGTTATTACCATCTTTATGATGATGGAAATACAATTAGTTCTAATACTGCTTCTCTCTATACAGCAGCACTTGGTAGTGGTTCAAATCAGTGGCTTGCAGTACCAGGCACAAAGATTATGGATAGAAATGGTAATGAAAAAACTATTATCGCTCGTGTTTGGAAGACAACAACTGGCGAAACCTTTGAAATGAAGAGTATTGAAAAATAGTTTGTTCTATTTTTAACGGTTTTAAAAATCGAATTGTTATTGCTTATTGTACCCCTTAGGTTTAACCCTTCGGGGTACATTTATTTTTATACTGTAGCGAATTGGCTATTGTAGAGAGTGTAGTAGAAGCCTTGCTTTTCTATGAGCTCATCATGGCTTCCTTGCTCGATTATCTTGCCATCTTTCATAACTAAAATTATGGAAGCATTACGTATTGTAGATAGTCTATGAGCAACAACAAAGCTTGTTCTTCCTTCCATTAATGTGTCGAAAGCTTTCTGAACTAAGATCTCTGTTCTTGTGTCGATAGAGCTTGTTGCTTCATCGAGAATTAGCATAGGAGGATGAACTAGCATAACACGTGCTATGCACAATAGCTGTTTTTGTCCTTCACTAAGGCTATTCTCTTCAAGAACTGTATCTAGGCCATTAGGCAGGCGGGAGATGAAATCATAACAGTGAGACTTCTTAATGGCGCTTATTATTTCTTCTTCAGTAGCATCTTCTTTCCCGAATGTTATGTTTTCTCTGACAGTACCGCTCTTAATCCAAGTTTCTTGTAGTACCATACCATAAGAAGCTCGAAGAGAGTGACGCGTGACGCTGAGTATGTCTTTGCCATCTATTTTTATTGTTCCTTCGTCTGGATCATAGAATCTCATAAGAAGATTAATAATAGTTGTTTTTCCACACCCTGTTGGTCCAACAATAGCAACTCTTGTTCCATGTGGAGCTTTTACATTTAAGTTCTCAATTAAAGATTTGCTCTTATCGTAAGAGAAAGCAACATTATCTATTTCAACGTTTCCTTCAACGTTTTCAAGTACACCATTCTCTTCCTTTACCTCTTCTTTCTCATTAATCAACTCAAATACACGTGAAGCACATGCAAATGAATTTTGTAGTTCTGTAATAACGGAGCTAATATCATTAAAAGGCTTCATGTATTGGTTAGCATAGGCGAGCATAACAGTAAGTCCTCCTACAGTTATTGCTCCCTTTGGAATGAAGAGAACACCAATTAAGGCAACAACAGCGTAGATAACATTGTTTACGAACCTCGTTGATGGGTTAGCTAAGCTGCTATAGAAGATAGCCTTTTCAGAAGAGGAAGTAAGTTCATCATTAAGATCTTTAAAGCGTTTTTGTGCTTCTTTCTCGTAACCATAGCCCTTAACAACCTTTAAGCCACCAACTATTTCATCTATTAGTGCTGTTTCATTTCCTCTATCTTCACTTTGTTTTCTAAAGAGAGTAAATGAACGAGATGAAATAAAGGATGAGACTACAAAGCTAAGTGGAGTAAGTAGAATTACAATTAACGAAATCCATAAGTTCTTTGAGAACATGAAATAGAGAGTCGCAATAATCGTAATTACGCCACTAAATATCTGAGTAAAGCCTAATAAAAGCCCATCAGATAGAACTGTAGTGTCTGAAATGATTCTGCTTACAATATCGCCAGAAGTGTGGCTATCAAGATACGATAGTGGTAAGTGTTGTATATGTTTAATTAGATCATTTCTAATATCCTTAACAACAGAGTAGGTAACGCGGTTGTTAATATTATTCATCAGCCACACAAATAGGGCAGATGTTAGGACACATACAGCAATTTTAATTAAATAGAGCGTTAAAGAAGAAAACTCAACTTTTCCTTCTCCAATAAGGCGGTCTATTGCGTCACCAAAGAGAACTGGAACATAGAGCTGCAATAGTACGCTAATAAGAGCAAAAAGGAGAGAGAAGAGCAAAAGAACTCTATAACCTTTAAGATAGACAAAGAGATGCTTAATTGTTTCTTTGCTAAGCTTAGCTTTCTTTTTCATTTATTTTACCTCCTTTTTCTCTTCTGGATACTGTGAATAGTATATATCTTGATATATTCCACAGCTTTGAAGAAGCTCTGAGTGTGTGCCATACCCGACAAGGCGTCCACTATCAAGAACAACAATCTTTGTTGCATTTTTAACTGAAGAAATTCGCTGCGAAACAATAACTTTTGTTATTTTGTCAAGTTTGCTTATAGCAAGTCTCAATGCGCTATCTGTCTTGAAGTCTAAAGCAGAAGAAGAATCATCTAAAATAAGAATATCTCCACCTTTAATAATTCCACGAGCAATTGTTAGTCTCTGCTTTTGTCCACCAGATAGATTTCGTCCATTTTGCTCAACAGGGCTATCTAGCTCACCTTTTTTCGATAGCACAACTTCCTTAGCTTGCGCTATTTCAAGTGCACGCCATATTTCATCGTCTGTTGCATTGCTATTGGCAAATAGCATGTTGGATCTAATTGTTCCTTTAAAGAGCTGGGCTTTTTGAGGTACAACTGTCACAATGCTATTAATCTTCTCTTTTGTATAATCTTCTATTTTCTTTCCGTTGATTAAAATAGTACCGCTATCTCTATCATAATAACGAGGAATAAGATTAATTAGCGTTGTCTTTCCACTTCCTGTACCACCAATTATTCCTAGAGTTTCGCCCTTATTAATCTTAAAAGTTATTCCACTTAAGCTTGGCGTTTTGTTCCCAGTATATGTAAATGAGACATCATTGAATTCGATAGATGAGTTTGTCTCTTTTTCAGGGCTGTCCTTTTCTGGGTACGACATATTGTTTTCTTCATTTATTATCGTTTCAACTCTTTTTTTACAAGCTAAAGCTCTGTTTATTGTAATAATTAGAGATGCAAGTTTAATGAGTTCAACGATGATTTGAAGCATGTAGTTGTATAGTGCTACAACCTGACCTTGCTCTAATGCTCCAAGGTTAACACGTATTGCTGATTGTTTAATAAGTACAATAGTTGCAATATTTATAAGAACATATGTAACAGGATTTAATAGAGCAGAAATTTTACCAACAAATAGATTGATTTTGGTTAGTTCTTCGTTGCTACTTTCAAATTCTTCTACGCTTTTTTCTTCTCTGTTGAATGCTCTTATTACTCTAACGCCAGTAAGATTTTCTCTGCTAAGTTGAGTTACTCTATCTAGTTTATTTTGGCTTTTTGTATAAAGAGGTATGGAAACCTTCATAATAAAAAGGGTAATAGCTAATAAAACAGGGATAGATAGGGCAAAGATAATGGCTGCTTTTACGTCAATGAAGAAAGCCATAATCATTGCACCAAAGACAATAAATGGACTTCTAAGAAGTAATCTTAGTCCCATGTTTAAGCCTGTTTGGATTTGGTTAATATCATCTGTAAGGCGAGTAATAAGAGTATTACTTCCATTTTTATCTAGCACGGAGAAGGGAAGGTTCTCTATATGTTTAAATAGAGCCTCTCTTACAGAAGAAGCAAAACCAACACTTGCTTTAGCAGAGAAGTACTGAGCAACGACAGAGCATGTTAAACCCAAAACTGCCATAAAAAGTAACAGAACAAAATAGAGAATGAGTTTGCTTTTTCCGTCCGGAAGCGTTGTATCAATCATAAGTGCAACAACGAGAGGAACAAGCAAATCGAACGTTGCTTCTAAAAGCTTAAAAAGTGGAGCTATTATCGTTTCTTTTCTATATGGTTTAAGGTATTTTCCTAGTGGAGATTTCTCTTTCTTCATAGTATCCCCTGTGTAAAAAATAATAAGAAAAGATTATTCTTTTCATTGTCTATGCTATATTTTCTCTCTTTAAATGAAAAGAGACAAAAGCTCTAAATGCTTTTCAATATTCTAATAAAAAACCCCTTGTTGATACTTCAACAAGAGGTTAGTGTGAAGAAAAAGATAGCTTACTTATTCAGAATAGACATAAACTCTTCGCCAGTAATTGTTTCTTTTTCCAAAAGGAAGGACGCAAGTTCATTAAGCTTTCCTTCGTTTTCTTTAAGAATGTTAATTGCCTTTTCTCTAGCTTCTTTAACAATCTTTATAACTTCTTCGTCAATTTCTTCGCTACTCTTATTTGAACAACAGAGAGATGTATCGCCACCAAGATATTGGTTATTCACAGTCTCTAAAGCAACCATGCCAAAAGTTGAGCTCATGCCGTATCTTGTAACCATTGAGCGAGCAAGCTTTGTTGCTGTTTCAATATCGTTAGATGCACCTGTTGTAATGCTCTTGAAGACGACCTCTTCTGCAGCTTGTCCACCTGTAAGAGTTGCTATCTTATTTAGAAGCTCCTCTTTACTCATAAGGTTCTTATCTTCCTGGTCTACCTGCATTGTGTAGCCAAGAGCTCCAGAAGTACGTGGAATGATTGTAATCTTAGTAACAGGAGCAGAGTTTGTTTGCTTAGCAGCAACAAGAGCATGTCCAATTTCGTGGAAAGCAACAATCTTCTTCTCGTCTTCGCTAAGTACTGCGTTTTTGCGCTTATAACCAGCGATAACAGTTTCAACACTCTCTTCTAGATCATCTTGAGTAACTGTCTCTCTATTGTTTCTAACAGCACGAAGAGCAGCTTCATTGATTATGTTTGCAAGCTCTGCACCACTAGCGCCACTTGTTGCTCTAGCAATTGCTTCCCAATTAATATTAGCGTCCATCTTAACGTCCTTAGCATGGACTTTAAGAATAGCAACACGACCTTGAAGATCTGGAAGATTTACAGGAATACGGCGGTCAAATCTGCCTGGACGCAAAAGAGCAGGGTCGAGAGAATCTGGACGGTTAGTTGCTGCAAGAATTACAACACCCTTATTGGCATCAAATCCATCCATCTCTGTGAGAAGCTGATTGAGAGTCTGTTCTCTTTCATCGTTTCCACCATAAGGAGAACTGTCTCTCTTCTTTCCTATAGTATCGATTTCATCAATAAAGACGATACAAGGTGCTTTTTCGCTTGCTTGTTTAAATAGGTCTCTAACCTTGCTAGCTCCCATACCAACAAACATTTCAACAAATTCAGAACCTGAAATAGAGAAGAAAGGAACCTTTGCTTCGCCTGCTACAGCACGTGCAAGGAGAGTCTTACCTGTTCCAGGAGGGCCAACAAGAAGTGCGCCTTTAGGAAGTTTGGCTCCAATTTTCGTATATTTGTCGCTATTATGGAGATAGTTTACAATCTCTTCTAATGCCTCTTTTGCTTCGTCTTCACCCTGTACATCTTTAAATGTAACGCCTGTTTGGTTTTCAGCATAAATCTTAGCATTAGATTGGCCAAAACTCATAGAGTTAAGACCTCCTTTCTTTTGCATGAAAGAAAAGATAACTCTTCCAATTAATGAGAAGATGAGGATAGGAATAACCCAAGTAAATATGAATGAAGAGAGTGGAGATTGCTCTGGCTCAATATAAGCAGAGAAGCTTACGCCAGCATCTTCAAGCCTTTCTCTTAGTCCGTCATCTGGGAACACCGCTGTCTGAAAGGTTGCAACTTTGCCATCTATTTCAGCTGTAAATACGATATAGTCACTATTTAATACAACTTGTTTTACTTCTTTCTTGTCGACCATACTCAAAAAGTCAGAGTACCCAACTTCTTGAACTTTGTTGTTTAAAAAGAGAGGAAAAACAAACGCATTAAGGAGCATCAAAACCAAGAAAACAACAAGCGCATAGTAAATTATTGGCTTATTGTTATTTGGAGTGTTTTTCTTGTTGTTTGCATTATCCATAAACATTTATCCTTTGTTCCAAAATAATATATGTTCAATCATAAGGGAATTAGAAAAATGAAAAAAGCACAAAATAAAACAAATGCTCATTTTTTAATATCAACAATGACTATGTTTTTATTGTTGATAAACAAGAAAGGGTAGTCTTTGTTATCAGATTCTTTGACATAGGGTAGGTATCTATTTATGTCCTTATTTGGATAACTTTCTTTCAAGAAAATTATAGCTTCTTCCATAGAAAGTAGGGGTTGATGAAAAGCAATTGTTGCTTCTTTTATTTCATGCTTTAGACCCATAGCATTAAGTTTATCATCTATCTTTTCTTTCTCTATTGCTGCTCTTGAGTTCAGAGTTTTATCTTGTCCGGTATGCTTACTGTAGACATAAATAATGTGTTTGTTAGCTCTATCAAGAAGCTTTTCTAAGCGATCTTCTTCCATAATTCGACCATAGAAGAGTAGTAAGAGTAGATCACCCTTTCGCTCTGTTGTTTCTGCGTCTTCAGTTATGTAGATGTCTTTTCCTTCTCGTTCTCTAGCTATTTTAATAACACGCTCATCTCTATCTAGAGCGACAATAGGATGATTTGAAGAAAGAAGTGCTGAAACGTGTCCGAGACCACAACCTAGTTCTAGTATGCTCTCATCTTTATTTGATAGCTTTTCTATTTCATCAGAGAGAAGTTTATGAAATGATGTATATCTACTTGCTCGCTCATACCAATCTATCTTTTCATCTGTCCAATAAAACATTAGAGCCACTCCTTGAAATTAGTTTTGAAGGAGCTCTCTGAGCATTCATTTATCTCTTTTTCAAATTTTTCGTAGCTTAGTATAATTCGCTTTCCCTCTTCAGTAAGAACTGTATTTCCTCCGCCTTTGCCACCAGAGGCGCAACTAACTATTTGAGTTGAAAAGCATTTTTCAGCATTTTTTATTATCTTCCATGCTTTAGAATAAGAGAGGCCAAGAGATAAAGCAGCACCTTTAACAGAGTTATTTTCTTCAATTGCTCTCATCAGGGAAGCTGTTCCTGGGCCAAATAAAAGCTCTTCGTTATTACCAATTCTTATCTTTATGCTACATCTCATTCCTTAACTATAAAGTTATAAAAGAATAAACAAAAGCAAAAAGCGTATATTTTATGAAAACAATTCGTTTGAAGTGTTCTTTCATCTATGATATTCTCCATTATATTGGAGAAAAAAAGATGAAAAAAAGGAAAACTTTTACTCTACTAATTGTGCTTGCTATAGTTGTTTTCCTTCTTTCTTTTGTGATTGGGCGATATAAAGTTAATCCGTTTATAGCTATTCGTATTTTATTCTCTCGTTTTCTCTCTCTCATTAGTGGAAATAGACTTTCTTTGGGAGGATACACGGCAACAGAAGAAGTTGTAGTAATGAATATTCGTTTTCCTCGTATTCTTGCTGCCTTTTTAATCGGAACTGCACTCTCTCTTTCAGGTAGTGCTTTTCAGGCAATATTCCGTAACCCAATGGTATCGCCAGACTTGCTTGGAGCATCTTCGGGAGCGGGTTTTGGAGCAGCTTTAGCACTCTTTTTAGGTGGAAGCTATCTTTCAATTACACTTTCTTCGTTTTGCTTTGGACTTCTTGCTGTCTTCTTAGCAATTTTAGTTTCAAAAGCAAGTCCAATTAATCGTACTCTCTCATTTGTTCTAGCAGGTGTAATGATTAGCTCACTCTTTTCTAGTGCTACATCGTTTATTAAACTCATTGCAGATACTAATAGTGTACTCCCATCAATAACATATTATTTGATGGGATCTCTATCCTCTATATCGATGAGAGATTTACTCTTTGCATCTATCCCTATTTTGATAGGAGCTATTCCTGTCTTCTTACTTCGCTGGAGAATTAATTTGCTCTCCCTTTCTGAAAGCGAAGCAAAGAGCTTAGGTGTTAATACTACAAGACTAAGAATAATTATCATCCTTTCTGCAACACTTATGACGAGTGCTTCAGTTGCCATAAGTGGCATGATAGGGTGGGTCGGCCTTGTTATTCCTCACTTTTCAAGATTAATCTTTGGTGATGACAATAAGGTTGTTATTCCTTCCTCTATTCTGCTTGGCGGAACTTTTCTTCTCTTTGTAGATAATTTTTCTCGTATATTATCAACAGCAGAGATACCTTTAGGAATCTTAACATCTTTTATCGGTGCGCCAGTCTTCCTCTTCTTAATTATGCGGGGGGATAAAGAAAGTGAGAATTGAAGCAAGATCAGTCACATTTAACTATGGCGATAAAGATGTGTTAAAAAATGTAAGCTTTAAAGCTGACAGTGGAGAGATTGTTGCCTTCCTTGGCCCTAATGGCGTTGGAAAGAGTACGCTCTTTAAATGCTTACTTGGTTTTCTTAAGCCACAAAAGGGCGAAGTATTAATTGATGATAAGAATGTACTATCATACTCAGATAGAGAAAGAGCAAAAGCTATTGCATATATTCCTCAGTCATTTAACCCTGTATATAACCATACTGTTTTGGAAAGCGTCTTGATGGGGTATGCTAATACAATTCCACTTTTTTCTATGCCAGGAGAAGAAGAGAAGGAAAGAGCTGAAGCTATACTCAGCAGTATGTCTATTCTTAGTCTTAAAGATAGAGGCACGAAAAAGATAAGTGGTGGAGAAAAGTCTCTTATGCTTCTCTCTCGTGCACTAATGCAAGATGCTAAAATTCTGATTATGGATGAACCTACAGCCTCTCTTGACTTTGCTAATAGTCATAGAGTTATGAAAAAGATTGTTGAGCTTAAAGAGAAGGGCTACACAATAATCTTTTCAACACATTCTCCACTTCTTGCAACTGAGTACTCTACAAAGATTGTTGCTCTTAGAGATGGTAAAGTTTTGAAAGAAGGAAGTGCTGATGAGGTTATGACATCAGAAATGTTATCTAAACTCTACTCTTATCCTATTACCGTTGAAACTATCGAGATAAAAGGAAAGAAACACTTTATTCTAGTTCCAGGGGAAGAAAATGGACAAAACAGATAGTGCTGGTGTAATTTGCTTTAGAGACGATTGCGTTCTCTTAATTCGTTTTTTCTCTCATTACTCTTTTCCTAAAGGTCATATTGAGAGAGGAGAAAAAAGGGAAGAAGCCGCATTAAGAGAGTGTTTTGAAGAGACTGGAATAAGAGCAAAGATAGTTGCTCCACCAATCAGAGTTGCTTCTGCAAGAAAAGGTGACGAGCGCTCTGTATTCTTTTTTCCTGCAATATTTATTAGCGGAGTTGAAAAACCTCAAGAGGGCGAGAGTGATGAAGCTTTATGGGTAAAGAAGGATGATGCACTAAAGCTACTATCTTTTGAACAAGACAAAAATGCGCTTCTTGATGCTATTAATAGCTTAAGAGTAGTCGGGATCGATATTAAATGAGACTTTGTAATCGGGAAATACCATCTCAAGTATTCCTGTTGCATTTGCTCTAAACTTATCCCAATCGCGAAGCGAGAATGATACAACTACGTCAAATTCAATTCTCTTTTCTTCGAAATGAACATGGAAGCCATGGATTCCGAGTACATCGCTAGATGATAGTTTAAGACACTTAAGAGTCTTATCCATCATTTCTTTTACTCTTGGGTCATCTTGGTTTTCAGCATTGATGCCAAATGTGAAGATGATTCCTGTTTCATCACTTAGTTCTTTCTTAGCTTTTTCCATTGCCTCTGAGATGCTTTCGGCGTTGGCATTAAACGGCACTTCGACATCGATTGTTCCTACCATTACTTCAGGGCCATATGAGTGGATACGAACATCATAGCCACCATGAAGAGGAGGGTACTTCTTAATAATTGATCTAATTTTCTCAACTTCCTCTTTTGTTGGTCTTTTTCCAATTAAGGTATCTGAAATAGTAAGAACAGAGGAAATTCCTCCCCAAATAATGAAGAGAGAGACAAGAATGCCAACTATACCATCGATATAAATATTAAAGTGAAGAGCAAGTAGCCCAGAAACGATGGTTAAAAGGGAAATGAGCGAGTCGGAAATAGAGTCTGTTGCCGTTGCTTCGAGTGCAAGACTATTTGCTTTTTTGCTCTCTTTTTTATAGAAAAAATATAAGAAGAGCTTTATTACGACAGTTGTAGAAAGGATAGTAAGTATCCTTGCATTTACAACAAATTCGCTAGGATTTTTTATCTCCTCTATGCTACTTATAAGAAAAGAGAAGCCTGTTGAGAGAACAAGAAATGCAACGATTAGAGCCGATAAATACTCAACTCTGCCATATCCCATAGGATGTGCTTTTGTTGGTCTTCTTTTCGAAGCTCTGAAGCCAATGAGCGCAACTAAGCTTGAAACACTATCTGTTAAGTTGTTGGCACCATCCGAAAGAAAGGCAATTGATTGGGTAATAAAACCAATAACTACCTTTACAATACCGAGTGCAACATTAGCAATAATGCCGACATTTGTTGCTCTTTTAATTATTTGGCTTCTCTCATCGTTCTTTTGCATTCGATAATATTAATTTTATTTTTTTAGATTAGCAATAGAAAAAGAACTATTTATTGATATATAAAAGAGTTAGTTTAAGTAAACAAACTTTGTAAATAAACACATATTCTTAACACAAAAGAGGGGCAAAAAGACTAATATAGAGCTATGGAAATAAAGAAAAGTAAAGGTTATTTTGTTTTATCTTTTTTAATTAAGACAGGTGTTATTCTTCTTTCATCTTTTGTTGCATCTTTGGCCTTTCCTTCAAAGTATGTAGAGAATGGAATCCCTTTTCTTGCTTTTTTCTATCTTATTCCTGTCTTTTATGTAATATTTTCTTCACCATACAAGACAGTTTGGTTTTATGGCTTTTTGTATGGGTTTTCATTTTATTATTTCTATAACTATTGGCTTGAAACCTTCCATCCTTTAGCTATATTGATTGCGCCAATACTTGAGTCATTTCAATATATAGCTTTGTTTTTGGTGTTAAGACTAAGTAAGACGCTCTTTAAGAAGTATTATCCTTTCTTCGCTCTTCTTTTTTATAACGGCTACTTAATGTTGACGCAGACGGGATTCTTGGCATACCCGTATGGAAACATTACAGCTAGCCTTTACGAGTATACTTCTCTAATCCAAATTGTTTCAGTAACAGGAATATGGGGCTTAGGCTTTATCGTAACAATGCCACAAGTTATGTGTGCTTATATGCTATATGAAGGAAAGAGTCGAAAAAGAATGATTATTCTCCTTTCTTCTATAGCTCTACTACTTCTTACTTGGTTTGGTGGTTACTTTGTTAAAGAGTACTATTCTAATAAAGAGGGCAAAAGAGAGATAAAAATTGCATCTATTCAGCATTCTGCTGATACATGGCAAGGTGGCTACAATACATATAAAGAAAACTTTGAAACACTAAAAGAGCTGACAGAAGAGGCACTTATTTACTCTCCAGATATGGTTGTATGGTCAGAAACTGCATTTGTCCCATCCGTTAGTTGGCACTTAAGCTACCCTGTAAATATTAGAACAAGAGCTCTTGTTGATGATTTTGTTTCATTTGGTAAGAGCTTATCTATCCCACTTGTTACAGGAAATCCTGAAGGTGTTATTAAAGATAAAGAGCTTGCTCCTGTTCTTGAGAGTGGAGATTGGAACTGGAAGACATATAACACAGTTATTTATTTTGCGAATGGGGAAGTTGATGGAACATACCGAAAGCAACATCTTGTTCCATTTACTGAATACTTTCCATATGAAAAAGAATTCCCTTGGCTATATGAACTCTTATTGAAGAATGATTATAAATGGTGGGAGATGGGAGATGAAAGCACAGTCTTCAATTATGATGGCATTTCGTTCTCAACTCCAATTTGTTTTGAAGATATGTTTGGTTATATATCTGCTGAATTTGTACAAAATGGTGCTGATATGATAATTAACCTTACTAACGATTATTGGTCAAGAAGCGTGCAAGCAGAGAAGCAACACTTTCAACTAGCACTATTTAGGGCAGTTGAAAACAGGCGACCAATGCTAAGAAGTACCAATAGTGGCATAACTGCTTTGGTACTCCCTTCTGGCGAAATAGTTAATCCTCTTGAGCCATTCACCAAGACATTTGGTATATATAACGTTCCTATTGGACAGAAAGAGGGACTGACGTTCTATACAAGACACCCAGATTTATTTGGCTATAGCTTCTTGGCTCTCTCTTTGCTATCCATTCTTTATGGAATAAGCGTAAAGATTTATGAAAGAGTAAAGATAAAAAAGGATGGGGAAGAATACTTATCGCATCTATTTGAAAGAATGCTCGAAGAATAGCTAGTATTGTGATAAAATGAAATGATGAAGTTATGGCCTGTAATTGAAGAAAAACTATGTAGTGTTCCTCATCCATTTGTTTCAGTAGTAGGAGGTGGAGGAAAGACTACATTTCTTATAAATTTTGGCGAGTATTTAAAAAACAAAGGTTACTCTGTCCTTCTTACAACCTCTACTAAACTTGCTAGCAAAGAAAGAGAAAACTATAAGGTAGATTATTACCTTACTCATGATGATGAACTCTTAAGTCATAGTGTTCAAAAAGGTGAGAGCATTCTATTTGCGCATGAATACACTATCCCGACAAAGCTTGTTTCGCCTGGAGAAGAGATAATCAAAGAAGTAGCACCTCACTTTGATTTTGTTCTTGTTGAAGCAGATGGCTCAAGGCATCTTCCGATTAAATACCATAGTCAGAGGGACCCTGTTATTTGGAGTGGTACTACTGCGGTAGTCTCCCTAGTAGGAGTGTGGGCAATTGGAAAGAAGAGTAGTGATGTTGCCTTTGGCGACGAGCGAGATATTCTTGTCGACTATCACTATATGAATGAATACCTGAATGATAAAGAGGGCGCTTGTAAAGGAATGAGAGATGATACTGAGAATATTATTCTCTTTAATGGCTTCGATTCTTTTCCCGATAATCTCGACTTAATAAAGTCTCTCAATATACGAAAGGACATCTCTTCTTACATTGTTAGCGAAAAAAAAGGAGAGATTTACTATGCTCTTTGAAAAAATGGCTGAAAAAGAGAGATTTAATGAGGCTTTTAGTCTTGTTACTATTATCTCTTCTCGAGGAACTGTTAGCCGTAAAGAAGGTCGCATGGCTGTCTTTTTAGATGGAACTACTGAAGGAACTATCGGGGGAGGGGAGCACGAGAAAAAAGCGAAAGAAGATGCTCTTCTTGCTTTAAAAGAAGGTAAAGGCAAGGTTGAGACAATAAAAGTAAGAGAATATGGAGAGATAGATATTATGATAGATATTCCACTACAAGATAGACGTATTTGCATTATAGGTGCGGGGCATGTTGGTAAAGCAATTTATGATACTTTTTATCGCCTAAAATGGAATGTTAGTGTTATAGATACAAGGGCCGATTTACTTAGTGAAGAATCGTTTCCATTTGCAAGACGAGTCATAACGCAATCCTTATTAGAAGGTTTAAAGAGTATAGATTTAAATGAAAGAACAGCTGTAGTTTTAACTATTCCTGAGGCTTTAGATGAGCTTTCGCCTTACTTAATCTCTTCTCCTTGTTTCTATGTAGGTGTGCTTTCTTCTAGAAAACGTAAAGCACCTCTAGTTGAAAAATTCTCACTCCCAATGGGACTAAATTTAGGAGAAGAGAGACCTGAAGAGATAGCACTTTCTGTTGCAAGTGAAGTATTAGCTAGAATGAATAAGAAAGATGCTCGTCCACATAAAGACTGGAAGAAAAAGATAGTTATAGTAAGAGGAGCGGGAGACTTAGCTACAGGTGTTATCTACTCACTCCATCACGCAGGATTTAGTGTTATTGCTTTGGAGACAGATTTGCCAACAGTTATAAGACGAAATATCTCTTTTGCTGAATGCGTTTATGAAAAGGAAGTGGAAATTGAAGGTATAAAAGGTCTTCTTTGTTCTAATTTAGATGAAGCTTTAAAGAAAGCCTTAGAGGGCTATGTTACCGTTCTTGTTGATAAAAATGGAGACACAATAAAGAGCCTTGAGCCTTTAGTTGTTGTAGATGCAATAATGGCAAAAAAGAACTACGGTACAAAGCTTGATATGGCACCATTTGTCTTAGCATTAGGCCCTGGCTTTACTTGTGGTGTAGATACTGATGCCATAATAGAGACTATGCGTGGTCACTCTCTTGGCTCAATTCTTTACTCCGGCTCTGCGATTCCTAATACGGGCGTTCCTGGTATTATTGGCGGAAAGGGTAAAGAGCGAGTTGTTCATTCTCCATCTTCAGGCATTTTTAAAGGCGTTAAGAAAATAGGGGATGTAGTAGAAAAGGACGAAACTATAGCGTATGTTGGTGAGACAGCAGTAAAAGCTACAATATCTGGAAAGCTTAGAGGTCTACTACATGATGGCTTAACTGTCCCAGAGGGCTTTAAGATAGCAGATATAGACCCTCGAGGAGAGGAAGTTGATCATACTCTTATTAGCGATAAAGCTCATGCAATCGGCAATGCTTCTCTTTGTGCTATTATGCATTTTCTTTCATCTAACGGATATTTTTAATCTAGAATAATTGAAGAATAAAGTCTCATTCATTATCCTTGATATATGAACGAAAACATCTTTAAAAGTGTAAAAGAAACATCCCATGTACTCGCTAAATCAACATATATAGAAAGACAAAATGCCTTAGAGAGTATTGCCTTACTTTTAGATAAATATAGAGAAGAGATAAAAAAAGAAAATGAGAAGGATCTTCTTATTTCGAAAGAGAAGGGTGAGAAGAGCTCTCTTTTAGATAGATTACACTATACAGATGAAAAGATAGATCAATCAATTTGTTCTTTGAGAAATGTAAAGATGCTACCAGATCCAATTGGTAGAGTTAGAGAAAAGAGAGAGTTAGATACTTCATTCGTACTTTCTAAAATTACAGTTCCTCTTGGAGTAATTGGCTTTGTTTTTGAAGCTCGACCTGACGCTCTCTTACAGATAGCATCTCTTGCGCTAATGAGTGGCAATGGAATCATTTTAAAGGGTGGAAGTGAAGCATATAACTCAAATAGAATATTAACAAAAATAATTAAAGAAGCAACAAAAGATAGTTCCTTTTCATCTTCATGGATTGAACTATTAGAAACGAGAGATGACGTAAAAGAGCTCTTAACGATGGATAAGTATGTTGATTTAATTATTCCTCGTGGCTCTAATAGTTTTGTTCGTTACGTAATGGACAATACACATATTCCTGTTTTAGGTCATGCTAATGGCCTATGTATTACATATGTTGAAGAGTCAGCAAACTTAAATGAAGCTATTAAAATACTCATCGATGCTAAGACTCAATATCCAAGCGCATGTAATGCCACTGAGACTATTCTAGTCGACAAGAAGATTGTTCCTTCATTTATCCCTCTATTAGATAAAGCTTTTAATGAGCATGGCGTAACCGTTCATGCAGACGATGAAACATTTCCATATTTTTCAAAGGCAATAAAAGCAACAGACGATGATTGGGATACCGAGTATTTAGCAAAGGAATGTGCAATTAAGAGCGTAGAAAACATTTCTCAGGCGATAGAGCATATTCAAAAGCACTCATCTCACCATACAGATTGTATTATTACATCCAGCGATGAAAAAGCTAAGCTTTTTGTTCGCTCTGTCGATTCTGCAGATGTTTTTGTAAACTGTTCAACTCGCTTTGCTGATGGCTACAGATTTGGCCTTGGTGCAGAAGTTGGCATTTCAACATCTCGTCTTCATGCTAGAGGTCCTGTTGGACTTGATGGCTTGATGACGACTAAATGGGTTCTTGTTGGAAACGGCGAATGTGTTAGTGATTACACCTCTGGTGGAACCAAAAGCTTCCACTTTAAGGAGGAAAAAGTATGAGAGATTTTTCCTCAGTTAAGAGAATTGTCATAAAAATAGGTACTAACCTCATTAGTACAAAAAGCGGTGTAAATAAGGAAAGAATAAAAAAGATAGTCGAGCAAGTAGCAAAACTAAGAGAAGAAGGTTTACAGATTTTACTTGTATCTTCTGGAGCTGTTGGACTTGGTGCAAAAGCTTTAAATCATAAAAACGAAGTAAAATACATTGCCTTAAAGCAAGCTTGCGCTTCTATTGGACAGCCTGAGCTCATGGCTGCGTGGGCCAAGGAATTTAAGAAGTACAACCTTCTTTGTTCACAAATTCTTATTACTCGTTCTGTTCTTAATAACCGCAAAAGCTACAATAATCTTCGCACGACAGTTATGACACTTTTAGATTTGGGTGTAATTCCTATTTTCAACGAAAACGATGTCGTTTCCACAGCCGAAATTGACAACGTTTTTGGTGATAACGATAGAATGAGTGCCTATGTTGCAAGTAAGATAGATGCATCTCTTCTTCTCTTACTAACAGACATCGACGGACTCTATACAGATAATCCAAAAACAAATAAAGAAGCAAAGTTAATTACGGAGCTCGATGAAATAGATTCTACTGTTCTTTCCTGGGCAAGAGGTAAGGGCTCAACATTCTCCACAGGAGGAATGAAGACAAAGCTTCTTGCTTCTCAAATTGCTCAAAAGGGTGGCTGTGGCACTATTATAGCTTCAGGTGAAGAAGAGGATATAATTTTAAAATTAATGAGGGGAGAAGAGATTGGAACTTATATAAGGCCAATGGGGCGTATTTCACAAAGAGAAAGATGGATTATTAATACTCCCTCTAGTGGCTCTATTACAGTAGATAGCGGGGCAGAAAAAGCACTCATTATTGGACATAAGTCTCTCCTTCCTTCTGGAATAGTAAAAATTGACGGAGTTTTCAAAGAAGGGGATGTCGTCTCGATTCTCTCTCCTAGTGGAGATGTTATAATGAAGGCCATCTCTTCCTTTAATTCTTCCGAGCTTCTTTTAATAAAAGGTCACTCTTCTAATGAAATAAATGCTATGATAGGAGAGAAGCACAAGGTTGTTTTTCGCCCGGAGGATGCAGCAATAAATGAGTAGCTATCGAATGGTCTTTAGAAAACAAGATTTAGGTTTTCGAATTTCATCGCTATATAAACAAAAGCAATTTGCTGTTGGAATATTAGATTTTGGTACAAAAGAAGAGCTAGAGAGAACTATTGATTGGTATTTGGATAATATGAATCTCTCTCTCCATGTTCTTACGACAGAGTTTAAATTAGAGGAATATGGAATACATACTAAGTATCCAGAAGTAACATTTATTGCTTTTGCTAACGATACGACTACAGGCGAATATATCGATGCAATGGCCAATGAGTGCTACACAGATTACTTTTTAATTGTTCGTAGTGACATGGAGTTAATTGCTTTTGATGGCTCAGCGATCCTCTCTTTAATGACAGGGAAAGATCATCCAATAGTTGTTTGTCCCATTCTCTTAAGCTCGGAAGCTGAGGTTCTTCCTACAATTAGATCACCATACATAAGAGGAAAAGAAGTTGATCCTCAATCTTTTCAACCCGATTTAGATACTACTGATGATGAACGAACACTATATCCAGTACTAGCAATTGGTCTTTATGACAGAGCTCTTTTTCAACGTCTTAGAGGATATGACACAGAGATAATCAGCGAATACTACCAAACTCTTGATTTGGGGACACGCTCTTGGCTCTTTGGTTATAGCATTAAGCTTACACGTTATCTTGCTTTCCGCTTTCCAAAACGAGTATCTGTTATTGAGGACAGATCTGATTGCATGGGAATGAATAGGTTCTACACTAAAGCACTTTCTATTAAGAGAATTGCAGGAAAGAATCTTGTAACAAAATGGAAGCCATATGTAGATAAAGAAGCTCTCGCTGACGATGTAAAGAAGAAGCAAATTAATCTTCAGAAGGTAGATTTCTTTACTTTATGTGAAAAATGGGATGACCCCGAGCTATAAATGTATTTTAGAATTTTGTCGCAAATATACTAAAAAAAGTTAAGAAAATTGTCGCAAACAGTGTCTTTAAATATAAAATTTTTGTTACAATAAGGCCTATAATTTAGATACAAAACAAGGAGTATGTATGCTGTATCGAAAGGCCTACAACAAATTAAAGGATTGGAAACAACAAAAAAATAGAACCGCACTTTGTATTCAGGGAGCACGCCAAATAGGGAAGACAACACTAGTGCGTGAGTTCGGAAGAAATGAATATAAATGCTTTATCGAATTTAATTTTGTTTCAAATATGGATGCAAGACGTGTGTTCGATGGTAATCTAGATGTAAATACAATTATAGAGGGATTATCTGCACTTGCACATAAGCCTTTAATTCCGGGTAATACTCTAGTTTTATTTGATGAAATACAAGAATGTCCAAATGCAAGAACCGCAATTAAATTTCTAGTTGAAGATGGAAGATTTGATTACATTGAGACTGGTTCTCTTCTTGGTGTGAAGAATAAAGTTGTCCGTTCATTACCTGTTGGTTTTGAAGAGTTATACACAATGTACCCTATGGATTTTGAAGAGTTCATTCTTGCTAATGGCGTTCAGGAGACAACAATTAATACAATAAGAGAAGCATATAATGCTAGATTACCTGTTTCTGATGTTATCCATACAACAATGAGTAAATTATTCTACTCTTACATTATTGTTGGTGGTATGCCAAAGATTGTTCAAACATATGTTCAATCTCATGACATTGCGCGTGTTATTAAAGAGCAAAATGAAATTCTTGATTTATACAGACAAGATATTTCCAAATATGCAGTTGGAAGCGAACGCCCTAAAATTAGAGCTATTTTTGATTCGATTGGATCGCAGTTAAATGAAAAAAATCGACGTTTTACTGTGAGTAGTTTAAAATCTAGTGCACGTCTTGAACGCTATGAAGACAGCTTTAATTGGCTAATTGATGCAGGTGTTGCCAATCCTTGTTACAATATAGAAGAGCCAAAGGTTCCTCTAGTTTTAAATGAAAAACGCAGTTTTTTTAAGCTCTATATGGGAGATACTGGACTTCTTTGCGCCCTTACCATGGATAATATTCAATTTAATATTTTGAAAGGTGATTTAAGTGTAAATATGGGGAGCATCCTAGAGAATGTAATGTCTCAGATATTTGTATCAAATGGCTTTTCTCTACATTACTTTGGCAAGAAAAAATACGGTGAGTTAGATTTTGTAATCCAGAATGGATCTTCTATTGATTTAGTAGAAATTAAATTTGGCAACGACTACAAAAAACATGCTGCTTTAGATAGGGTTTTAGCTGTCGATGATTGGAAAGTAAAAGATGCAATTGTTTTTTTCAAAGATAATGTCCTAGTAGAAGATAACATTCTTTATCTTCCATGGTACATGGCAATGTTCTTCAAGCGAGAACAATTTCCAGAAGGTCTGACATTTAAAGTAGACTTGAGTGGACTCTAATTTTTTAACAAAAAAGGTCGGGATACTGTCCCGACTCCTCTTTAGTTTTCTTCGCTCATTTTTGCTTCAAGCACAAGCTCTCTCTTTAAATCCTTTAGCTTTGTTGTAAGAGAAACCTTATAAATATGTGGATTAATCTGTCGCTTGTAGCTCTTATCAAAATGAGAAAGATTTTCTTTGACTCTATTTTGTAATTCTAAGAGAGGAACAGTTTCTTTAATTCTCTTTCCCCCTTCCATCTGTTTAGATAGCAAAGGCTTTATAGCTATGTAACTATTCTTCTTCATTACAAACATATCTCCAGAAGAGAATGGATGGAAGAAAAGGTGATTCTCTCCACATTCAATCTTTTCATCGCTAAGTGCAATTAAATCAGCTAGTGCTTGGTTATTCTTGTCATAGAATCTATAGACTTGCTTTATTCCTGGATTAGTAGTTTTTTCAAAAGAGGATGAAATCTTAAGAGTAGGGACAAAGACTCCATTTTCTTCCTTTGCTGCAAGCTTATATACACCACCAAGGGCAGCTTGTGTTCCTCCTGTTACAAGATGTGTGCCAATACCCCAACTATCGATAGGAGCACCATCATTAACAAGGTTTAGAATAATCTCTTCTGTTACATCGTTAGAAATGCAAATTGTTGCATCCTCGAGTCCTGCTTCATCAAGCTTTGTTCTTACAGCTTTAGTTAGGTATGAGAGGTCGCCACTGTCGATTCTTACGCCAATCTTTTTCCCTATTTTCTTTTGTTCCAGACCAACTTTTATTGCAGCATTTATACCAGAATTAAGAGTATCGTATGTGTCAATAAGAAGAATACAGTTATATGGATAGATATCTGCAAAACGTCTAAATGCCTCGTACTCATTATCGAAGAGCATGATCCAAGAATGTGCCATAGTACCAGCAACAGGTATGTTGTATTCTTTACCAGCATACGTATTACTTGTTACATCTGCACCGCCAATAAAGCAAGCTCTTGTTGCTGATAGTGCGCCATTCTCACCTTGCGCGCGTCTCAGTCCAAATTCCATGATAGAGCCATGGTTTTGAGTTGCTAATTTCATTCTTGCACTCTTAGTAGCAATTAAAGTTTGGAAGTTAATTGTATTTAGAATTATTGCTTCAACAATTATGGCATCCATCATTGTTGTCTCTACTCTGATTAGAGGTTCTCCAGGAAAAGCTGGTGTTCCTTCATCAAAAGAGTAGACATCACCTGTAAAGTGATAGCCACGAAGAAATTCGATAAATGCAGGATCAAACTTCTTAAGAGAGTCTAGATAAAGAATGTCTTCTTCGGAAAATCGGAAATCTTCAAGAATGGAGAGGAGTGGATCGAGACCTGTGAAGATAGTGTATCCACCATGGTAAGGATTATTTCGATAGAACATGTCGAAGACAACGCGAGGATTCTTCTTTTCTAGAAAGAATCCTTGCATCATCGTAAGCTCATAGAAATCTGTGAGTAGGGCACTTGTCATAATTATCTCTTTGTAATCTTGTCAAAGTTTGTATATGGTCTTAACTTCTCTGGGATTGTAATAAAACCATCTTCATTCTGGTAGTTCTCAATTAGAGCGACCATTGCTCTAGAAAGAGCAACTGCTGTTCCATTAAGCATATGTACAAACTTAATCTTTCCGTCATCGTCACGGTAACGAATGTTGAGGTTTCTTGCCTGGTAATCTGTACAGTTACTTGTACTTGTGACTTCACCATATTCGCCATTTTCACCTCTACCTGGCATCCATGCTTCAATATCGAACTTACGATAAGCAGGAGCACCAAGATCGCCTGTTGCTGTATCTACGATTCTGTAAGGAAGTCCAAGGCCAGAGAAGATTTCTTCTTCGATAGAGAGTATCTCTTGATGGAAGCGCTCAGAATCCTCAGGTAAGCAGTAGATGAACATTTCAAGCTTAGAGAACTGATGAACTCTATATAGTCCTTTAGAGTACTGACCTGCACCGCCAGCTTCACGTCTGAAGCAGTGAGAGAGACCTGTCATTCTTATAGGAAGATCACTCTTATTGAAGATTGTATCTTTGTAGTAGCCACCTAAAGTAATTTCAGCTGTTCCTACAAGACAAGTATCTGTTCCTTCAACTGTGTAAATATTTGATTCAGCTCCACGTGGATTGAAACCAATTCCATTTAAAATTTCTTCTTTAGCAACATCTGGTGTAATGAAAGGAGTAAAGCCATGCTTAAGGACAATGTCCATTGCATATCTCTCGAGAGCCATCTGCACAATTACTGCCTGATTCTTAATGTAATAGAACTTTTGTCCAGAGACTTTAGCACCCTTATCAAAATCGAGGATATCTAATTCTTCTCCAAGCTGTACGTGGTCTTTTGCTTTGAAAGAAAATTTAGTAGGTTCACCAACAAACTTAATAGCAAGGCTATCTTTGTCTTCTTTACCAACAGGAGCAAGGGGAGAAGCATAGTTAGGAATTGTTCTAATTTCATCTTGGAACTTTGTCTCTAATTCAGAGAGTTCAGCTTCCTTAACCATAAGCTCTTCTTTGATTGTCTTACCTTCACTGATTAACTTATTTCTTGTCTCATTGTCGAGTTTGCCTTTCATTTTCTGAGCTGTTTCATTACGCTTGCTTCTTAGGTTTTCTACCTCCAATAAAAGCTCAAGCCTGTCATCTTGGTCCTTAATGATAGCATCAAGGTCAACATTCATGTATCTATCCTTGATGTTCTTGGCAATTTCATCATGTCTGGTCTTCAGTTCTTTAATATCTATCATCTTTTTCCTCCGATTAAGAGTTGGCTTCTAGCTCTCTAGATTTATTACTTGCAGCACTTACTGCTTCAATAACTGCTCTTTCTAAGCCAAAGTCTTTTAAGCACTTAACTCCTTCAATTGTTGTACCTCTAGCAGAGCATACCATAGTTTCTAAATCTATGGCACTTCTTCCAGTCGCTTTTTCTAAATCAATTGCACTCTTTAGTGTATCAAGTACAATTTCTTCGGCTTTATTATAGTTTATTCCTTCTCTTATTCCACCTAAAATTAAAGCATGAATGAATTCATATACATATGCGATAGCAGAACCTGAAATACCAATAAATGCGCTAAAGAGGTTTTCTTCTAAGTAAAAAGCTGAACCAAATAGTGATGCTATATCGAGTGCTGTTTTTTTCTTTTCTTCATCTAGGCTAGAGTCGTATGTAACTGCAGTAACAGAACTCTTTACAGAGGAAGCAATGTTTGGCATGTATCTAACGCAATTTTTGCTCTTTAGGTTTTCTTTTAGAGTTGAAAGCTTAACTCCCGCTGCGATTGAAATATATAGTCCGGCATTAAGAGCCGAGAGAGAAGGGTAGATAGCTTTTAGTGTCTGTGGCTTTGTCGCAATTATGACTATATCGCTCTTCTTTGCATCTTCCATACTGTCTAATACTTGTACATTTAAGCCTGATGTGGCTTTGATTGCCTTCTCTTTTGTCCTATTGTAAACAGATACACTATAGAGAGGAGAAGTTGCTATAGCTCTTAATATGGCTGATCCCATATTGCCACATCCAATTATAGCCACACTCTTTTTTTCTTTATTCATTAATCTAAATCCTTATAGTCAAATGATGCTAGGGCATCATAGACAACAACAGCAACACTGTTAGATAGATTTAAGCATCTAACGCCTTCTTTCATAGGAATGCGAAAGCACCTATCAGAAAAGCTATCAATAATGCTTTTGTCTAGACCAACAGATTCTTTTCCAAATATGAAGTATAAATCTTTATTCTCTGGATACTTAATATCTTTAAGTGATTTTTTTGCATGAGAAGAGAAGAAAAATAGTTCCTTATCCTTTACATCTTCTATAAATGAATTGTATGAAGGATATTCAATCTTTTTTACATCTTGCCAATAATCCATTCCACTACGTCTACAATACTTTTCGTCTAGAGAAAAGCCTAATGGATGAACTAATACTAAAGTTGAACCTGTTGCAACGGCAGTGCGAGCAATATTGCCAGTATTTTGTGGTATTTCAGGTTCAATTAGCACGATATAAATCATGAGCAAAATAATAGCAAATGTAGCTTTTTAAGACAATTCTTTGCTCTTTATCGTTCTTGCCTTTGTTACTATATTTCCCTTTTTGCTAAGTTCTAAAACAGTGCGCTCCAAAACTCGTAGCTTTTCTTCTTTTTCTTTAAAGAATTCCTTTTGTTCTGGGTTGTCTGCTTTATAAAGATTACCAAGTGTAATACCTAAAAGTCTCACTCCCGAATTATTGTATTTAGAAAAGAGTAAGCGTTTAGAAATGCTATAAACATCGTCTGAAGAATAAATCCCACTTTGAGGTGTTTCGCTTATTGAGTATGTAGAAAAGTCGCCATAGCGAAGCTTAACCGTAACAGTACGTGCAATAAAGCCCTCGTCTAATGCTCTGAAAGTTACAGATATTGCAAGCTCTAATAGTTTTTCTGATAGGGCATCTTCTCCATAAATATCTGGATAGAAGGTTCTCTCTTCGCCAATAGAGTGGCTCTTAGCCTCTCCTGTATAAATACCTGGGTCAATTCCGCGAGATACAGAGTACAAGAAGCTTCCACTAGATTCTCCAAAGAGATTTATTAATTCGTCTTTGGAGTAGTAGCGTAGTGCACTGGTAGAGTAGATGCCCTTTCTATTTAAGTTTTCGAGCATGCTTTTCCCAACTCCCCAAAGTTTCTTTAATCCTACTTTATCGATGAATTCAATAGTTCTGTCTTTAGGAACAATTGTAAGACCATCAGGCTTATGATAGTCAGATGCAAGCTTACTTACAAAACGTGATTCAGCTACTCCAATTGAAACAGTTAAGCCTGTCTCTTTTAAAATCTTTTCTTTTAGTAATCTTGCAGCTTTTCCGGGGTATGGATAGATATTCTCTGTACCTGTTAAATCTAAAAAAGCTTCATCGATGGAGACTTGAAGAAAGCCTGGAGCAAAACTTTTTATGATAGCCATAACCTCTTTGCTTTTTTCACTATAACGGGTATATGAACCAGGAATAACTGTTGCCTCAGGGCATAGGCGTAGTGCGGTGCTCATAGGCATAGCCGAATGGACGCCAAATTTCCTTGCTTCATAAGAACATGTTGAGACGACACTCCTTGGGCCAAGTCCTCCTATTATAAGAGGTTTACCCTTTAAAGAGGGATTATCTAGAATCTCAACAGAGGCAAAGAATGCATCGAGGTCTATATGGAAAAACACACTACCCATGATGCTATTATAAGAAAGGATGAAAAGAGAGACAATTGTAGAGATTTGTTCTATACTCATAGTGTGAAACGAATAGTACTTGCTTTAATTCTTCTAATGGTAATGTCGTCTCTTCTTTTTGCTTTGCCACCTAGTGGAGACACAAGCTTAACTTCTCTTCGCTTTAATGCTCTCAGTAGTATTTCATACTATGGTTCTTTTTCTGACATATTCGTTAACCCAGCAACATTGCCACTATTAAGTAAGGCAACATACTATCAAGTATCACTTTCTCCTAGTGAGAGTTATAACACATCGCTATGGGGAGTTGAGCCACAGTTCTTTATGCAAAATACAACTAATGAGTTACAAGGAACTGTTGTTAGTGGTCCCGTTTCGCTATCTGCAAAGATATCTAATAGCTTGAACAATAGGGTAGTTAGAGATGATAGCTCTGTTTATTATGATAACTATTCTGGCTTTGATGTTGAACTTAGCTTGGGCTATTCTTTCATCAACCATTTTGCTATAGGAGCAAGACTTGGTGGAGGTAACTCTGTTGCTAGACTCTCCAAAAAAATTGATAACATCTTTACCTTTATAGGAGAGAGCTATTTCAGTCCATATGAAAAACTCTCTGGAACAGAGCGCTTCAATGTTAATGTTGGTGCGCTTTTGTACAATGACAATCTCTCTCTTGGACTTGTTTTTGATGATTTGCTTGGACAAAAGAGTGATGAGACATTTTTAGAACATTTTATCTCAAATACGACGATAGGCTTATCATATAAGGGAGATGAATACACTCTCGACGGAGACTTAAAGCTTCTAGTTCCTCGTCTTGGCCTAGATTTTAAAGGCATTGGTTTCAAAGAAGATAGATCAATCTCTATTGCAGGCGATATTACCCTCCAATTTCTAAAAGATGTTCTTTTAGATTGGGGAATAAAGTATTCATATCAAGTAAGCAAAGACGATGTGAGAACATCTGTGTTCTCAACATCTCTTTATGGTGTGTATGAAGACTTCTCAGTTAGTTTAAATCTAGCATTTTTAGATAACGTAAGCGAAAACTTTAGGCCTAGTATTGTATTTACGTATTCAAAATAATCTTCTTAACTAACTACTCAAAGAGTAAAAAGACTAAGAATATGAATTAGACAAAAAAAACAAGAATAGACAAAAAAAACAAGAATAGACAAAATAAACATAGGAAAGAGGTGGTTATGGTTGATCTTATTTTTTCTCCTTCATTTGGAAATAAACCTAGTTCATTAGTAGGCAGAAATTCTATTATGAAAGAACTCTGTGATTCGCTCAGTTCTCTTCCCGGGAGTAGAGAACGAGTTAGGTTAATCATTGGTCAAAGAGGCATGGGAAAAACCGTGTTACTTCTTGAATTAGCTGACTATGCTAGAAATAATGGCTATATTGTCGCTTCTCCAACTGTTGTTTCATCTGATATGTTGGACAGAATAATAGAAAAATTAGAAAGAGAATGTAGTAAGTATCTTCCAAAAGAAAAGGTAAAAATAACAGGTGGTTCAGTTGGTTTTCTAGGCTTTAGTGCTGGTATTCAAACAGAGTATAAGGAACAATCTAAGAGAAGTTTTGCTGATAGATTAGAAACAATTTGCGAAAAGATTGGCGAGGAAAAAAAAGGGGTTTTAATCTTAATTGATGAAGTTCAATCTAGTAGTGAGGAATTAAAGAAACTAATAATTGCATACCAAGAAATGGTTGGAATGAATTTAAATATTGCTCTTGTGCTTGCAGGACTTCCTTCCGCTATTTCTCAAACGTTAAATCAACATGTTCTAACATTTTTAAACAGAGCTTCAAGATTGACACTTGAACCAATTTTAATTGGTGAAATTGAATTGTACTATCAAGAGTGTTTTAAAAAACTTGGAATAAGGTTAACTGACACAATGGTTAGAAGTGCGGCAGAATTTACAGAAGGTTCTCCATATTTAATGCAATTAGTTGGTCATTACTTAACTGTGGCATCTTCTCCTGATAAACCTCTTGGGGAAAAAGAGTTTAATAGTTCTATAAACATAGCGAAAAGAGAGTTTGTAAGAGATATTTGTGAAACTACCATAGCTCCTTTATCTGAAAAGGATGTTGAATTTATCAAAGCTATGGCACAAGACAAAGATTATAGTTCAATGAAAGATATCAGCATGAGACTTGGTGTTGATTCATCTTATGCTAATCGATATAGAACAAGGTTAATACAGGCAGATGTCATTAGGCAAAAAAGAAGGGGTTTTGTTGAGTTTGCTGTTCCATATTTAAGAGACTATCTTTGCTCAACTTATGTGGATTAGTTTTTGCTTTAATTCTTAAAAAACATATGCTATAGAAAAAGCTATGGATAAAAGAAAAGAAAAAACAAAAAAAGAGTATCCTGCAGGGCATAGTGTTGATACCGAATGGTATTTGTTGGATAAAGATGGACATATAGCAGTATTTGATTCAGGTGAAAGCGGATGGTTCCCTGCTGAGTATGACACAACTACAAATTGGAATGGTATTATTGAAGAAGCATTACTTTTGAATTCTGAATTAATTTCTCCTGGACTTAGAAAGCTAGTGGTATCACAAGAAACTCAAAGAGAGATAAAGAAAATTCTAAATGATAATAAGCCTTTTTCTTTTCCAGAATATTGTGGAATTGGAATAGAAAAAAGTCATTTGTTAAAAGGTGAAGCTTATCTCAACGAAGAATTAATTGAATTAAGAAAAGGTACATCCATTACAGATTTACATACATGGCAAGAACAATTAGACAAAGATACAACGTTAATCTATCAGTTGTCCAAAGATGCAACGTTGTATTATGTTAAAAGTATAAAGTTTAATCTGGACGCCATAAAAAAAGATTTATGGGAAGGTCGTCTAGTTTCTATAGCTTATTCAGATGATAGTCTCTTTAATTATTACTTTTCTCCAAAAGAAAACTATCAAATGGAAGCAATAATGGAAAAGGATTCAATTCTTGAAGTTATTCCAACCCCAATAGCATATAAGCTTCCCGAGAACTTCCACAATTTAATGAGAATAAATGCCTCGCTTTCTAATATTACTGAAATAAACCTAGATGATTACATGGGAATGTATAATCTAGATTTGGAATATAGGCCCGAGGATTCTGAAAGCTTTTGTTGGCCATATTATTATGGACCATCTGATGAGGTGCTAAATGAAGAATTGTTTAAAGCAATTGTAAAGCTTCATTCTCGAACTGTTTGGTGCATTCTTAATCGTTACAAAGTAAGTCCTAATGTTTTTCTAAAAAAGGCAGGAAAAACAGCAATTGCTTTGGCAGAAGAGCAGTATGAAAAGTATATAGAAGAGAAGCGTATAGGGTATTACCTTTATTCAAGCTATCGAATATTAAAAATGCTACAACTTAAAATGAAAGAAGTTGAAAAATGATTAAAATGGTTTCTTTAGAATTGACTAACAAATGTTCGAAAGGCTGTTCCTTTTGTTACAATACTAGCCATTCTGACGGCGTTGCTGAATGGGAAGTAGAAGAGGTAGTTAATTTTGCCATTGACTGTTTTTATCATGGTGTTGAAGCTTTTTCTTTAGGGGGAGGCGAACCATTAGAATATAATGGACTATTTGAGATTATAGACCAAATTAAAGATAAGCTTTACGTAACTATTACTACCAATGGTCTAATGCTCAAAGATAGCTCTTTCTTGTGTAGTTTTTCTCAACACCTTCCAGATAAGATTCATTTAAGCTTACATAATCCAGAAGATAAAAATGAATTAGAACGAATAATAAAAACAGTTCATAAGCTAGAAAAACTACCAGTTAAAAGTGGAGTTAACTTGCTTTTTTCATCTCAAAATATTGAGGAAGCAACTTATGCATACAAGATACTCAAATATGAAGGTCTTAGTCCTGATAGGATCATATTGCTTCCAATGAAGTTCTCTAATCAACCAAAGATAGACGATATAAAAAGAATAATTTCTCTTGGAAAATTTCAAGCTCCTAGTTGTCTTTTAGGCTGCAATAAGCCTAAAGAGTTTTGTTCTGTTACTTGGGACAAAAAAGTACATCCATGTAGCTACTCTATAGATAAAGCAAAATTAAAAAGTCTAGACTACAAAGGTCTTATGGATGGCCTTTTAGAGGTTAATTTTAGGCCATGCTATTAGCTTGTTGATTTGAAAAAAAATCAGAACCCTAAGAGGATTCTGACTTCATTTACGGCCAGTTAGACTCGAACTAACTACCTAGTGCTTAGAAGGCACTTGCTCTATCCAGGTGAGCTATGGCCGCATTAACTTGTGTTACTTGTCAAAAATAGCGTGAAAAGGCGACAAGTTCAAGTAGGTATTTTGTTTTTTTCTAAAAAAGAGCTATAAATTGAAGTAAATATTGGAATTTTCCTAGGAGAATCGGTATGGATATATGGGAAGAATTATATGAAAGGGCAAAGAAGGAATACCATCCAGAGGATGTTTCTCCATTTATTTATGCTCATCATGTTGTGTGTGCGCTTGAGAGTGAAAATGGTGAAATATATACAGGTTTCTGTATTGAGTCGTGTTGTGGAGTAATGGATTTGTGTGCAGAGCGAGTTGCTGCTCTAAATATGTTCTTAAAAAGTGGGCAAACCAAAGTTAAACGTTTAATTGCATTTAGAGATAAAGCACCTGATGGTGGAGAATCAGGAATGCCATGTGGTGCGTGTAGAGAGTTCTTCTATGAGTTAAATGAAGAGAATGAAAACATGGAATTCATGGTTGATTATGAAAAGAGAGAAACAATTACGCTCAAAGAGTTGATGCCACTATGGTGGGGAAAGGAAAGATATAGAAGGAAGTGAGGCTACCCGAAGGTAGCCCCAATTTATTATGTTTCTTCATAAGCACTTGGTGCAGCTTCAACGCCCTTATTCCATTCAATCCAGTTGATGATAAAGAATGTAAGCGTTCCGATAGCGCAGCCAAATACTACAGGGAGGATTCCTAGGTAGAAGTTTCCTCCAGAGAGAATCTGCCAAACGATAACTCCAATTGTTCCTGTAATGATAGAAATTTGTCCAGAATGCTTTGTTGCCTTTGGCACAACAAGGCCTAGTCCATAAGCTGCAAAAGGACCAGCACAACGAATAGCAAATGCGAATGTATTCATTGTAACGATATTAATTCCAAGGAGAGAGATTAACATTGCAATTGCACAGCAAATAACGTTGCATAGTCTTGTAACTCGAACTTCCTTCATTCCTGTTAGATCTTTATTAGCATATGGCTTATAAAGGTCATTGATAATCATTGTAGACATACATAAGAGGTTTGAGTCAGCACTGCTCATTGTTGCAGAAATGATTGCTGCAGATACTAAACCTGTAATAAATGTAGGAGCAAATGCTTCTGTTACAGCCATCATAGCAGATCCTGATGCAGGGGAACCGAGTGCATCCTTAACAGAAAGAGCTGCCAAGCCAAGAAGAGTAGGGAATACGGCCATTGCTGCCATTAAAATAGCAGATAAGAAGCTTGCTCTTGTTGCTGTCTTTTCATCCTTTGCTGATTCAAAGCGGCTAATCATTTCTGGACCAGAAAGGAAGGTACAGAAGTAGTTGAATATATAGCCAATGATGACAACCCAACCAATTTTAGTAAAGTCTGTCTGTCCTTTTGGAAGCTTGGAAGCAATTGTACTCCAACCACCACAGCCTTTAATGACAAAAGGTGTTGCAATAGCAAGACCAAGCAGAATAATTATAAACTGTACAAGGTCAGAAACTTGGTCTGCAATCATTCCACCAAATGTTGTGTAGAGAATAATTACAATACCAGCAATAATCATACATAGCCTTGTGTCGATACCTGTAAGAACGCTGACAACACTTCCTGATGCAGCAACCTGAGAAGATGTTAAACAGAAAAGTGCTATGATATTTAAAACAGCTGTAAAGCCTGAACTAAACTTTCCAAATCTTCTTCCGACAACTTCTGGAATTGTAACAGCCATTGTCTTTCTGATTTTAGGTGCAAAATATGCAAGTGGAATCATTGCTATTGATGCTGTAAGGACGTACCATATGGCACTCATGCCCCATGTTGTATATGCTTTTCCAGCAAGACCAGTTGTGCTTCCGCCTCCAATGTTATTTGCTGAGAGTGAGAATGCAACCATGAAAAGTCCCATTCTTCTTCCTGCTAACATATAGTCATCAGCATCTTTAATCTTTAATTTTCCTACAATGTAGCCAATTACTAGCATGCCAACGAGGTATGCTACAACAATAATAAGGGCCTGAACGTTTACGACCATTTTGTCTTTCTCCTTTTTTCAGGTGTCTAAATATTTGATAAAATTTTCATTTGACCAAAATTAAAGCGTAAAGAAAAAAAAGAAAACAAGAATAATATTTTACTTAGATTTAGTATTTGTTATATATAAAAGAACAAAAATAGATATCTGTCTAAGTTTAGTTAATGCTTGAAATTAGCTTGATTGTATTTTTAATGGCAATAAGTAATAGTGAAAGAGCAAATATAATATTTGCCTGCATCTTATATTTAATATACAAATCTTTTAATAGCGAGCCTGCTATTGCCCAAACAACACCTGTTGAAAAACACATAATAGGGATGCTTAGCGATACTATATAGCCCTTTAAAAAGCTATAGTTTCTAGGAATTATGAATGTAGAGATTGTTGAAACTGCAAGCATTAGCACTTTTATGTTTACGAGTTGCATTAAAAAGCCATCTAAAAAAGATCCTGAATTATTCGAGCTGTCGCTAATACTTTTTTTATACATTTTAAAAGAAAGATAGAGAATGTAGATAATGCTTAGTATTTGCAAAAATATTGATAGCTTTGGGATATATGAAGAAAGAAAGCTAATAAGAGTATATGTAATCGTTGTTACAAATAAGACGCCAAAAAACATTCCATAATTAAGATGAAGGCCCTTTTTTAAGCCCTTTTCAGAAGCATTGGAGAGGCTAAGAATCGTATTGGGTCCCGGAGTACCTGACATTGTTAATAGATAGAAGAACAATTCAAATATCATTTTGATATTATATGCTCAATTACGCCTTTGCCGATAGTACTTGTTTTGTTGGAATAATTATAAATATCTCTTGTTTTTTCGCTTATAGTTGTAGCAAGGCGAATATAGCCACGAGCATAGAGTGAGCCTATTAAACCTTTTTTTCCTGCAATATAACCATAGAGATCATAGGATGTATCTATCTCAGTTTTATTGCTTGTAAATAGACTTGTCTTTCTAACTCCCAAGACTTCAGAAATGAAATGAACTCCAATTCTAACAGTAGTCTTGCTATTGAGTAAGCTAACTCTGAAGCCTGTATCTAAGTCGGTGCCTAGAATAGCAAATGTAGTTGAATAGTAGTTGCCATTGTTAGGGGAGAACTCTTTTAGATATTGCGTTTGTATGGAAGCTCCAAGCCCTAAATAAACCATAGCGTTTGGTCCCATCATTTTACGGTAGGCGGGGCCTATTGTAAAAAGAAGCTTCCATTCTGTCTTGGTAATATCGCTTTGCGTTTTAGCTTCAATTGTAGTAACTTCGGAAGAAACAGTGTCAATGGAATCAATTGGCTCTATAATAGAAGGTTCATCAGTAAGAGATGAATCAGAAGAATCAACAACACTACTATCAATAGAGCTGTCTGATTTTTTGTTGGTAGAAAGAATAGAAGGCCTAATAGCTCTCTTGTTGTCAGTAAGGTTTTCTTCTTTTGGCTCTATAGTCGGTGTTAGGGTAGAGGCCGAGTTGTTAGTATCTTTCTTTATTATGCTCTCATCTGTTTTATCATCTTTCTTACTGAACATATCGTCTTTGATTTTAATTAATGTTAAAACAGGTGTTTGTATGCCAAATCTAAGATATATCCCCATCTCAGATGTTGTTCCGATAAACCCATAACCAGTGATGTCTATGCCTACATTTTCTTTTGTGAAGGAACTGAGAGTTTCATCACTTGTTCCGTAGAATGTGAAATCATAAGACGGAAAAGGTGAAGCGTATAAAGCAGAAAAAAAAGTTACTAGCAGCACAAAAAGTATGAGTTTCTTCACACTCTGTATTATAAAAAAAGAATTAAGATAGGAAAAGGAATAACAACAAAAAACAAATATTTTACATATGAACATCTAAATAAACATTGTCATATATATTGGTAAAATTGTGACATCTTCATCTTTTCTCAAATCTTTTGTACTTAGAACATATTTAGAAAGAATTCTTGATGAGTACTTTTCAGAAAAAGCATCTAGTGACGCATGTGTTTTGTAACCAGAAGATTTTACTTCTATAGGGCATATTTTATTCTTTCTTGAAAGTAGAAAATCTATTTCATAGTTATGTTTTGTCTTTTCATTTAAGAATGTATAGTAAAATAGATTGTTACCGTTAGCCTTGAGAATTTGAGCAACAACATTCTCATATAAATATCCAAGATTTACTGAAAGCTTATCATTCAATAGTTTTTCATTAATTATATTTTCGGTGAAATCTTTATCTTCAAATATAAGTGTTGTAAATAAGCCAGTATCACAAAGGAAAAGTTTGAAGTTTTCAAGATCTTTTGTTCTAGAGAGTCCTATATCTGGGTCGTTTGATTTATATGAAACGAGTACTGTTTTAGAACTTTCCATTTCAGAAATTAATTCTAATACTGATGAATTTCTTTGGTTTTTTAAAACGGCAGATACATTGTATCTTGAAGTGTTTTTTTCAAGTTGTGCTGGAATTGATTTAAAAAGCATTGAGGCTTTTCCTGAGGGATCAATTTTTTTGAAATCTTCCTCATATAACCTTAGTATATTTCTTTTTTCTTCATCTACCAGCCTCATGTTATTAGTTTGTATATATGTGCTAACAACTTTTGGCATGCCACCTATCAACATATAAAGCCTGAAATCTCTAATCAGCTTTCTATTAATTTCATCTCCCAAAGATGTCCTGTTTTCAAAGCATTTTTTTAACAAAGGTATTGTTGTATAATCTTCGAGAGCCCATTTAAATTCTTCATAATCCATAGGGAACATTTCAATTGTCTTTTCTTCACTTGGAATAAGTATGTTTTTTACATTCTTTTTAATTGAAATAAGTGACCCTGTTTCAAGATAGTCATATCTATGATCCTTGACGAGGTGTTTAATTGCTTGTCTAGCCTTAGGACAGAACTGAACTTCATCAAAAATTATGAGGCTTTTTCTTTCATGAAGATCTTTTTTATAGATTAGTTGCAGTTGAAGAAATATGTAATTTATATCAGAAATATCATCAAAAAGATTGATTACTGTTTTAGGTGCACTTGTAAAATCTATCAGAATATATGATTCGTATTCATTTTTTGCAAATTCTTCGGCTATTGTGGATTTTCCTATTCTCCTTGCACCTTCAATAAGAACGGCAGAGTTTCCATCAGATGTCTTTTTCCACTCACACAATTTGTCATAAATTTTCCGTTTAAAAATCATAAACCTCATTCTCCGTTATTTTTATAATAGCATTTTATAACATTTCCGCACTTTTTATAATTAAAAAAAGTCACATTTCCGCACTTTTTGATGAGTTAGATTGTAGCAGTCAATAAAAGTAGATATGTACTAGTCAATATAAGTATACAAAAGATGATAGTTCTTTCTTTACTTCTTCTTCCTCAACTTTATTGGACATCTTTTGGATGACAAAGTTAGGTATCTCTATAAGCTTTCTTTTTGGAGAAAGCGTTAAAATACCTAATTAAAGTCATTTAGAAACATGCTGAGAGTAGAAAATTATGCTGGGTATATTATCGTAAGTATCAAATCTTGAGGATAATCGCCGAAGCTCTTTCCAAAAAGATTGAATCCTCCTATATATTCGGCATCTTCTTTGTTTCCTATTCTAATTGGCACATTTTGTAAATTTGCTATGTTTAAATCTTGTATTCTTACATCACTTGTTCTTATGTTATTAAGAAATGAGCCTTCTTTGTTTATTTCTATACGGTTTAATATGCCATACTGAGTTGCCATTGAGTTGCTCCACCATTGAGGGGACAAAAGTCCTCGTCTTGCTCCAAAGTCACCAGGACATCGCCAAGTGCAGCAATCAATACCTGCTATAGATACCGTAATGTCAGATGGCCAATCTTCGGCATAGTTCGGTGCTTCAGAGCATGCTTCGAACGAGAATACTAACTGCTTTGGCTCAATGCCTACGAATGCTTCTTTTATAGGAAATCGGTATTCTATATATCCACCAGAAGACCATAAGAGCTCGGCCTTTTCTCTATTTGTGGAAAAGAACTCCGATGGTTTATCTTCGCAAGAGAGGATTCGGTCTTTTGTGCACATACCACATGTTGCAACAATATGTCCATCAGTGAAAGCTCCTATAGGCATTTCATATGATATAGCATAATCGGAGGCTCCAGTTGATTGTGAAACTAGATTGATAGAGACTATGTCCTTTTTTCTACTACATACTTTTTGAATTCCATGACTTCCTGGTTGTGTCTCTATATTTATCAAATTGGCTTCCTCTAAAATTTTGATGTGAGTTGCCGCTGTTGAGGCTGGTATTTTTAATTCTGATGCTATGTCTTTTATGTTCAGGATAGATTTGTTCAATAGGTCCATTATTTCTATTCTTATTGGATGCGATAATGCTCTTGCTGTATTGCAAAGATTTTCCTTCATGTTAATTGTAAGTTCAAGCTCTTTTGCCATATATATCCTTTATCCTTTACCATATTTTAAAACAGAATTTTATTATTTAAAACAAAAAATACTTGTTATTTATGCTTAAAAATATGGTTTTTTACAATAAAAACTTGTTTAAAACCTATAATAAAACAAAAAACTTGTTGCAAATGCCAAAAAATTTGTTGACGACGGTATTTTCACAGACTAGTGTAAAGTTATGGAGAAGATTGAGAAAAACATAAAAAAGAAGGAGCCCTTTACAAAATATTTCAAGCAAAATTGGGTTTTATATGCAATGAGCATTCCAGGTCTTTTGTATGTAATTATATACAAGTTTGTACCTTATATTGGGCTATCATTAGCATTCAAGGATTTCAATATGTTTGCGGGCAAGAATCTTTTTGATTCGCTTTTAAAAAGTCCTTGGGTTGGCTTTAAATATTTTGATAATCTATTTAGTTCTAGTACATTTTGGACTCTTCTTGGAAATACTTTATCAATCAGCCTCTATAAGCTTCTTTTTCTTTTTCCATTGCCAATAATAATTGCATTGCTTTTGAATGAAGTAAAAAATAAAAAATTTAAGAGGTTTTTGCAAAAGTCAGAGATTAACTAATTAGGTAATCTTTTATGCA